>JAEEGK010028975.1_pt1 | contig 11072 bp, 13 predicted proteins | sample 8958771 | NCBI WGS metagenome assembly JAEEGK01 (sample SAMN16246547, study PRJNA631951) | gut metagenome | biome: gut microbiome; feature: rumen; material: SC-attached | host: Bos | place: Iran: Karaj | collected 2018-10 | reverse complement strand
GATATTCCTCGCGGAGTTCTCGATGTACGGCTTGCCGTGGTCGTGGTGGCTCAGGTACACCTTCTCCTCGAATAGCGCGTCCAGCAGGGCCCTCACGGCCAGTTTCTGCTTGCGCAAAGATTCACTTCTGATATAGGAAATCTCCTCCAGTTCGTCGGAGGGGATGGATGTGAGTGCTCGAAGTTCTTCTTCGGACTCCGTGATCTGCCAGACTCCCACACGCGAGTGGTAGTCGTCATCGAGATCTTTGATAAGATATAAGGCCATAAATGAAAATAAATCGTCGCAAAGATAATGATTTTTTGTATATTTGCGCGATTTTTTGAGAGTTGACAAGTTAAGAGTTATATATGAACTACCTTACAAATGATAAACTGGTCATTGTCGGTGCCGCAGGTATGATCGGCTCCAACATGGCCCAGACTGCCCTGATGCTTCGGTTGACCCCGAATGTCTGTCTGTACGACGTGTACAAGCCGGGCCTGCTCGGTGTCGTGGCCGAGATCGACCACTGCGCCTTCGAGGGAGCCAACGTCACCTGGACGACCGATCCCGCCGAGGCATTCAAGGATGCCAAATATATCATCTCCTCAGGCGGTGCCCCCCGTAAGGAAGGTATGACCCGTGAGGACCTGCTCAAGGGCAACTGCCAGATCGCCGAAGAATTCGGCAGGAACGTCAAGAAATATTGCCCGGATGTCAAGCACATCGTCGTTATCTTCAACCCGGCTGACCTCACCGGTCTCGTGGTCCTGCTCCACTCCGGCGTCAAGCCCGAGTGCGTGACCACGCTCGCCGCCCTTGACTCGACCCGTCTGCAGGAGAGCCTCGCCCGCGTGTTCGGCGTGCAGCAGTGCAAGGTGACCGGCGCCTACACCTACGGCGGCCACGGCGAGGTGATGGCCATCTTCGCCTCCAAGGCCATGATCGACGGCCGTCCGCTGTCTTCGCTGCCCCTCTCGCCTGAGATGTGGGCCGACATCAAGTACAAGACCGTCCAGGGTGGTACCAACATCCTCCGCCTGCGTGGCCGTACCTCCTTCCAGAGCCCGGCCTACAACGCCGTCAAGATGATTGAGGCTGCCATGGGCGGCGACAAGTTTACCTGGCCTTCCGGCTGCTATGTCAACAACGAGGATTACCAGAACGTGATGATGGCCATGCCGTCCGTGATCGACGAGAACGGCGTCCATTTCTGCGCCCCCGCCGGTACCAAGGAGGAGCTTGCCGAGCTCAAGGCCTCCTATGAGCACCTCTGCGACATGCGTGACGAGATTATCAATCTCGGCATCATCCCGCCGGTTCCCGACTGGCACAAGCTCAATCCGAACCTGTAGGGGCTTTTGCCCCGGCAAAAAAGGATCGCCGGAACTCCGGCGATCCTTTTTTGTGTCGGGGTGAAAAGACTCGAACTTTCGACCCTCTGGTCCCAAACCAGATGCGCTAGCCAACTGCGCCACACCCCGATGTGGCGGCAAAGATAGTGATTTCTCCCGAATAATGCCTATCTTTGGGATATGATCATCGAAGCACACGGTATACATAAGCGTTTCGGGACCCTGGAGGTCCTCAAGGGGATCGATTTCAGCGCACAGGAGCGCGAGGTCGTCTCCATCATGGGCGCCTCCGGCGCCGGCAAGTCCACGCTGCTGCAGATCCTCGGCACGCTCTCCACGCCGGACAGCGGCAGCCTGCAGATCGAGGGACAGGACGTGCTGCGCCTCCGGGGCGATGCGCTCTCCGCATTCCGCGGTCGCCGCATCGGATTCGTCTTCCAGGCGCATCACCTGCTGCCGGAGTTCTCGGCACTGGAGAACGTGATGATCCCTGCGCTGATCACCGGGGCTTCGAAGCGGGAGGCCCAGGCCAAGGCGGAGCGCCTGCTGGGCGAGGTAGGGCTCACAGCCCGGCTGGACCACAAGCCTTCCGAACTGTCGGGAGGCGAGCAGCAGCGCGTAGCCATTGCCCGCGCGCTGGTCAACGACCCGGCCGTGCTTTTCGCCGACGAGCCCACCGGCAACCTGGATTCCGCTACCAAACAGGAGATCCACCGCCTCTTTTTCGAGCTGCGCGAGCGCCTGGGGCAGACCATCGTGATCGTCACCCACGATCCCGCCTTGGCAGCTCTCTGCGACCGTTGCCTGACGATGAAGGACGGCATGTTCATCTGATACCACACCCGACACAATTAACCAATCATAGTATAATGAAGAGCTTAAAGATTATCGCAATGGTTCTGGCAAGTGTGCTGTTTGCCGCGATGGCGCAGGCGCAGACTTGCCGCTTTGATTTCGGCTCCGCCGTAGCCGCGGAGGGCTACACGGCTGTCAGCGCGCATACGCTCTATTCCGACGCGCTCGGGTTCGGCTTCGAGCCGGGCTACACCCCTTCCGAGGTGGTCCGCAAGAAGGGCACGGCCCTGACGCGCGACTTCGTCACGCTCGCGGACCCGTTCCGCTTCTCGGTCAAACTGCCCGAGGGTAACTATAAGGTGACGCTGACGCTCGGAGACCCGGAGGGGACTTCCCGGACGACCGTCAAATCGGAGATCCGCCGCCTGATGCTGGAGGGCGTCGAGACCGCCAAGGGCGAGATCAAGACTGTCTCCTTCAACGTCAATGTCCGCACCCCGCAGCTGTCCAAGGGCAACGCGATCAAGCTCAACTCCCGCGAGCTGGACTATGGGACGGGTATCGTCAAGACCTATACCTGGGACGGCAAGCTGACCCTGCAGTTCCACGACAGCGCCCCGGCCCTCTGTGCCCTTGATATCGAGCCGGCGGCGGAGGATGTCGTCACCGTGTTCATCATCGGCGACTCCACGGTGACCGACCAGGCTTCCGGCGGCACCTGGGGGCAGTACCTGCCCCGCTGGTTCGACGGCCGCGTGGTCGTAGCGAACCACGCCGAGAGCGGCATGACCATCAAGGGCTTCCGCTTCGGACGCCGCTGGGACAAGATTATGGAGAGCGCCAAGCCCGGCGACTACCTGCTGATCCAGCTCGGCACCAACGACGAGAAGTCCCGCGGGCACGACCCGATGTGGGACGAGAAGGACCAGGCCGGTGATTGGGTCCGCACGCATGCCGATCCGGAAAAGGATTATGTTTGGGGACTGGCAACCATGGCCCTGGAGGCCAAGCGCCACGGGATGATCCCGGTGATCGTGTCCCCGATGACCAAGATCGACCGCCGTACCGCCACGTCCACGGAGCTGATGACGCCCTACGGGATCAATGCCCGCCGCGGTGCGGAGCTGGGCGAGTGTGCCTACATCGATCTCTGGAGCGCGAGCCGCGAGATCGTTAAGGTCCTCGGCCAGGATGCCCTATCGGCCTATTCCGACGGCACGCATACCGACAACTACGGCGCGTATCTGTTCTCGCTGGTGATCGCCCAGGGCCTGCGCGACAACGGCCTCGGCCTGAAAGATTACCTTCTTCCCGACACACCGTCCTTCGATCCGAAGGACCCGAAACCGGCCCTGAAGGACTTCACCTGCCCGATCGAGCCGCGCCGCGCTCCGCAGCGCCCCGCGCAGCCGTCCGCCAATGGCCAGACCCAGTTCGGTCCGCTTTAGTATTAAGGTAATTCTTCGAGTAATAGCTCAAACAAGCGGGGCTTGGCATAGCGGTCGAGCTCCGCTTCTTGGATCCAGAAGTAGCCTTCGGGGAGGGTGGGTTCCGTGGCTGGCTCCCAGAGGTAGAAGTCGACGACCAGGGTGCGGTGGGTGAGTTGGTGCTTGATGCCGGATTTCAGGAGTTGAGGAGAGTCATAGGCGAAGCCTTCGAGCCTTTGGTCGACGACCAAAGGCTCGTACAGACCTTGCCAGATGTCGCCGGGGCCGCGGCGGCGGATGGCGGTGCGGCCGTGACAGCGGATGTAGATGTAGCTGAAGCGACGGACTTGTACCTCCGGAGCCTTGGACTTGACCGGGAGGCTGTCCACCCGGCCGGCGGCGAGGGCGGCGCAGCTGCCTGCCAGCGGGCAGAGCAGGCAGGCGGGGGAGGCGGGCGTGCAGATGAGCGCGCCGAAATCCATCATCCCCTGGTTGAAATCGCCCGGCCGGTCCTGCGGCAGCAACGCCTGCGCGCGTGCCGTGAATTCCTTCTTGGCGGCGGTGGAGCCGACCGGCGTGTCGATGCCGAAATGCCGGGCCAGGACCCGGTAGACATTGCCGTCCACGACGGCGGCGGGCAGCCCGAAGGCGATCGAGCCGATGGCAGCAGCCGTATAATCGCCCACGCCCTTGAGCGCCCGGATCCCTTCCAAAGTTTCCGGGAAATGCCCCAGCGCGGCGATCTGCTTCGCCGCGGCGTGCAGGTTGCGGGCGCGGCTGTAGTACCCCAGACCCTGCCAGAGGCGCAGCACCTCATCTTCGGAGGCGGCCGCAAGGCGTTGTACGTCCGGGAAGGCGGCCAGGAAGCGTTCCCAATAGGCCTGTCCCTGGGCGATGCGCGTCTGCTGCAGGATGATCTCGCTGAGCCAGATGGCATAAGGGTCGCGTGTGCGGCGCCAGGGGAGGTCCCTGCCGTTGGCGTCATACCAGCTGAGGAGGGTTTCGGTGAAGGAAATCATAGCGCAAAAATAGTAATTTGTGCAACATCTTCATTTTTTTCTTATTTTTGTATGATAGAGAACAACAAGAACAGAAACAATTAACAATAACTGACGTGAAAAAGATTTTTGTCATCCTCCTCTCCGCGGTCGCGCTCTTCACCTGCGCGAACGCCTCCGCCCAGTCCACCGAATGGCGTGCCGGCCTCGGCTACGCTGGCGTCTCCTTCAACGGCGACGATTGCTCCACCTTCCTCAAGGAGCACCACCTGGGTGGTTTCTATGCCGGTATCAGCAAGGAGTTCTATTTCTCCACGATGGCGGGCCTGACCTTCGAGCCGGGTGTCTTCTTCTACTACCATTCCGGCAAGAGCGGTCTGCCCGAACCCGCGCCCAAATTCATGAAGATGTCCTACCTGTCCATCCCTTTGAATATCAAGTACAATTTCGAGGCTTCCCCCGAAATGCTGATCGGCTTGTACACCGGCCCGGTGCTGAACATCGGCACTGGCGGAAACGTGTATTCGAAAGACAAGTTCATCACCAATACCGACCTCACCGATGCGACCCACAAGCTCACGCAGATGAACATCCAGTGGGACCTCGGCCTGACGGCCGCCTTCTCCGAGGCCGTCCAGGTGCGCGTCGGCTATGCCTTCGGGCTGAGCCGCCTGGTCAAGGAGCGTGATGTCCACGCCAACACCTTCTCCGTCGGCGTGGCGTTCATGTTCTAGCCAGCACCCTCGGATACGAAGAACCCGGAGCCGCAAGACTCCGGGTTCTTCGTATCAGGGGAAGTCCGTCAGGCCTCCTTCTTGCCGACCACGTCCTTGACTTTCTCCTTGGCATCGGCATAGAGGTCCTTGACCTCCGCGCCCAGCTCGTTGTATTTGTCCTTGACCTTGTCGGCCACTTCTGCGGCGTCTTCCTTCAGCTCCGCAAACTCCTTCTTGGCTTCTTCGCCGAGTTCGTCGAGCTTGACCTTGGCCTTGCCTGCGATTTCGCCGGCCTTTTCCTTGGTGTACTGGATGGCTTCGTTGAGGGTCACCTTGCCGTCTCCGTCAAGGTCCATCGCTTTCTTTTTGGGTTCGTCACACATTGTAGTCGTAATTTGGGGTTGTTTCTACAAATGTACAAAAAACTGCGGAATTGCAACGGTTCCGGGATTCTTTGTATCTTTACAATATGAATGTGGTAATGATCATCCTGGCCGTAATCCTCGGGGTCGTGGGCATCATCGGCAGCATCGTCCCCGGCATCCCGGGGCCGCCGCTCAGCTGGGTGGGCCTGCTGCTGATCTATTTCTTCGGCGGGGATCCGATGTCGCTGACCCTGCTGTTCGTGATGCTTGGCGTCACCATCCTGGTCACGGTGCTGGACTTCGTCGTGCCGGCGTGGTTCACCAAGGTCACCGGCGGCAGCAAATATGCGGCCTGGGGCGCCATCATCGGCCTGTTCGCCGGACTGATCTTCCCGTTGCCGGGCGGGATGATCGTGACTTCGTTGGCCGGGGCCTTCCTGGCGGAGGTGCTCATTGCCGGCAAGGGAGCGGGCGCCTCGCTAAAATCCTCGCTCGGCGCCTTCCTGGGCTTCCTGTCCGGCACGGGGATCAAGCTCATCTCTTCGGCGCTGATGCTCTATTACATCATCGCGTACATCTAGAACAGACCCACGATCAGGTTCCAGAACAAGTAGCGGATGGCCTTGCCGATCAGCAGCATCAGGAAGGTCCAGCCGCGCGGGGCCTTGTAGAATCCCAGCGCCAGGACCGTGAGGTCCCCCACGATCGGCACCCAGCTGAAAAGGGCCAGCCAGACACCGTATTTGTTGACTTTCGACTGTTGCTGCTCGAGTTTCTCGCGGGTGACCTTGAACCATTTCTCGATCCATTCCCATTTGCCGATCCATCCCAGGTAGAAGGTGAACAGGCTGCCGAGCCAGCTGCCGGAGGTGGCGGCGAGGAAGCAGCCCAGGTCCTGGCCGGTCGTCGCCAGGATGGCGATGTAGAGCACATCCGAGCTGAACGGCACGATGGATGCTGCCAGTGCACTGCCCAGGAACAGACCCAGCAGGCCCAGACTTTCCAACCACTCCATCAGCCGATGCGAAGGATCTGGTCCGCCCGGGTGGAGACGGCGTCGCGGTGGGAGATGAACAGAAGGGTCCTGGAGCCGTGATAGCGCCGGTACAGGCGCTCGAGCAGGAGCTCTTCGGTGCCGGCGTCAAGCGCCGAGGTGGCCTCGTCGAGGATGAGCACGCCCCCCTCGCGCAGCAGGGCGCGCGCGATGGCGATGCGCTGGCACTGGCCCTCGCTCAGGCCGGTGCCCTCCTCGCCACAGGGCGTATCCAGCCCTTCCGGCAGTTCGAGGACGAAGTCGGCGACGGCCGTGTGCAGGGCTTCCCGGAGCTGGTCTTCGGTGGCGTCCGCACGGGCAAGCAGCAGGTTGTCCCGGATGGTCCCGCTGAGCAGCGAATTGCCCTGCGGGACATAGAGGAAGTTGCCGCGCACGGCGGGACCGGCCGGGAAGGCCCCTTCGGCCCCATAGATCTCCACGCTGCCCCGTGCGGGCCGCAGCAGCCCCAGCACCAGCCGGCTGAGGGTGCTCTTGCCGGCACCCGTGGGGCCCATCACGACCGTCATCGAACCGGGTGTGATATCATAGGAGAAGTGCTCCAGGACCGCTTCGGACCGCTCCGGATAGGAGAAATCCACGTCAGTCAGCCGGATGCCGGGCGCGCCCGAGAGGCGCACGGGCGCCTCGTCCGCCTCCTGCTCCAGCGCCTGCAACTCCATCAGACGCTCCACGGAAGTGGTGGCGTGGATGAAGGCCGGAATCTGGCGGGCCAGTTCGGCGATGGGCCGCTGAACCTGGCCGACGAGCTGGAGGAAGGCCGTCATCATGCCATAGGTCACCACGCCGTCGCGGATGCCGATCACGCCCCAGAGGAAGGCCACGGCGTAGCCGCCCATAAAGCCCAAGTGCATGAACGTACGGGCAATGGCGTTGTAACGAATCCGCAGCACCGTGTTGCCGAAGACATCTTTCTGCAGCCAGCCCAGGCGGTCCAGTATGCGCTGCGTGCCGATGAGCGTCAGGACGACGATCCGCTTCTGGAGGTTCTCCTGCATCAGCTGCTGGATCCCGGCGTCGGTCTTGCGGATGCGCTCGGTCAGGGCGCGGAGCGTGCGGAAGAACAAGCGGGATCCCGCCACGCCCACGACCATCAGGATGACCAGGACCCAGAGCAGCTTGGGCGCCATCATCAGCAGGTAGACCGAGGCGGCGAGGAGCTGGATCAGGGTGATGGCCGTGTCCGGGAAACGGGTGCATAGCAGGTCGGTGACCACGCGGACATCTTCTTCGAGCCGGTTCACGGCGTCGCCGCTATGGAAGCGCTCCCGGCCGCTCCAGGTGCTGCGTAGCACCGTCGAGAAGACGTCTGCGCGCAGGTCGTTGGCCGTGTGGACAATGTTGTAGTTCTCCCAGGCACTGGCGCTGACGGAGCAGACCATCTGGATCAGCATGATGCCCAGCAGGATGCCGATGCTTACGCCCAGCGGCGCATCGGACACGCCAGTGGCTATGTCAACCAGCCGTTTGCAGATCCAGACGAAGGAGAGCGAAGCGGCGATGCGCACCAGGCCGATGAGCACGCTCAGCAGCGTCCTCCCGCGGGAAGGACGCGCCATCGGGCGGAGACCCAGCAGGATTTGTCGGACAGGGATCATCGGTTGGTCAGTCTCTTTATGAAAGCACACGTGCCTCTGCGTAGGGCGGCCACGAAATTGGCGAGGGCCTCGCGTGGTGCCAGGGGAAACACTTCTGTAAAGCGCAGGAACCGATGCCGGAGGGCAAAGAGCTTGCCACGAAGCAGCTTGTCCGGGCGCTCCCCGTTCCGATATTCCCGGATTATCCCGAAGTTTCCGTCCTGCAGGATAATATGGAGGACTTTGCGGGACCTGGCAAATGCTGAGGCATCGTAGAAGGGGAATTCCCCTTCCGGCAACCCCAGTTCGTGCACGGCGATGCAGCCGAGCATCCTCCACGGGCCAAGAAGATCCAGGCTTGAGAGGATTGCCCACAGGCGCTCCCGGTCAATGGATGTCCTTTCGTGGGACAGCAGCAGGACCCAGTCGCATAGTTGGCGCAGACCCAGTCCTCCGGTCAGGAAATGGTGCCAGGCGTGGGCGAAGAGATAGAATGCATTGAAAGTGGGCTCTGGTATAGGAACCTGGACCGTCCCGAAGGGCACGGAGACCGTGCCTTGTGTCAGGCGGGAAGCTTCCAGGAGGTGGTACGGTTTACGCATACGCCGCCGGACCGGCACCAGGGCGAACTTGTGGAATTCAACTTCCGCATCCTGGTATCGGAAGCAGAAATGCTTGCCATTGAGGCCGCTTTGCTTGGGGTTATCTGCGAGCGTTCGTGCAGTCAGTATGGCGTCTGCGAAACGTTCAGGACCGATGTACAGGTCGATGTCGCCACATTCGCGGAGGGTGGGAACCGGGTAACGTCGAGCGTTTGCCTGTCCTTTGAGCAAGATAAAGGGAAGGCCTGTCTGCTGTAGGCGTGCGGTCAGGGAGCCGATGTTTGCGTCCAGCCGGCCGTTCGCTCCGACGATCCGGAAAAGCGTCTGCTGCATCTGCTTCGCCAGATCTTCCGGGATGCCGGGACAGTTCTGCAACAGCAAGTCATAGACGAGCCCGCGCGTCCGCTGGCTATCGGCGATCCGGAGGACCTCCTGCAGGAGGGCCTCCTCACTGAGCGCGATGCGGCAATCCTCCGCCAGGGGCGCGTCCGGGGCCCACAGCGCAGCGCGGATCAGCGCCAGGTATGCCTCCCGTGGCGTCATTCGGCGAGCAGCCCTGCCTTGGACCAGGAGTCCAGCAGTTTCGCGGCGTCGGCGCGCGCGGCCTGCTCCGAGACGTCGTAGCGTGCCGTCAGCAGGCCGACCATCTCCTCTACAGTGAAATCCCGTCCCTGCAGCTCCTTCCACAGGTAGGCGGCGGTGGCGTTCATCGACACCACCTTGCTGAAATTGACGCGGGAGATTCCGTCTCCCGTGATAATGAATTCACTGCCCAGCGGACGGAGCACCATACCATCGAGTATTTTCATATCAGTCTTCTGTAAATTGCAAGTAAATAGCGCCGCAGGGGTTTCAGGATGCGCCAGAGGCGCCCTTTCCCGGGCGTCAGTTCCCGGCCCGAGGGCCGGATGACGGCGGTAACCGTCCCGACCACCTCGGCTGTCGTGCAGCTTTCCGTGCCCTGCAGGTTGCCGTCGCCCATCAGTGTCAGGGCGTCGCCGTCGCGGGCGATAAGACGGTGCAGGATGTAACGGCCGCCGGTGTGCACCAGCACGATGTCTCCCACGGTTATGTCATCTGTCCTGCGCAGCACCACGTGGTCCACGCCGCCCCGGATGAAGGGCAGCATGCTGTTCCCGGTGGGCGTGATGACGGCTTCCCGTCCTTCCCGCAGGAGGGCGGCCACCTCGCCGAGGAGGATGTCGTTGGGAATGACGCGCTTATCCATCGACGGTGCTTTGGCAGAGCCGGGCCGCCGCCTCGTCCGGCAGGCAGTCGAGCCGGTAACAGGGAACGCCCGTCGCAATCTTGGCGAGCGTGGCGTGCTGGGCGTCGGCGAGCGCGCGGATCGGCCGGAAGCCCGAACAGGACGACATCACAGAAGCGTAGGCCTGCGCGATGCCCAGGCGTTCAATTTCATTGACCGGAGCCTGGCGGAGGCGCACGATGGCTCCGACCGGGACGTCTTCCGCCTTGTAGCAGGGCGTCTTGCCGCTCCAGGGGGTGCCGAACACCCGGACGACCCCGTCCACGACCCGCAGCACGGGGTTGTCGTCATTGAGCAGGGAAGTGCCGCCTATGTATTTGAGCCACAGGGAACTGTGCGTGCTCTTTCCGGTTCCGCTCTTGCCCAGGAAGAGGAAGCCGCGGCCGCCGCGGGTGACCACGGAGGCGTGCATCTCCAGCGCGCTGAAGCGGGCCGAGGCAAAGGCGAAGAGCAGCATCAGGGAGTTGTTCACGGCGAACTCCTGCGCATCAAGGTTCCCTTCTGCGAACAGGCGTCCGTCGCGGAAAGATTCGTCGAAGACGAGGCGGCCGCATACCGGCACGGTGGCGACGGGGGCGAATTCCGTCATCCAGCCGCCCGCGAAGCGGTAAAGGTTCACCACCGGTTCGCCCGGTTCCGTCTTCGGGACATACACCGGCTCGAAGGGGCCTTCGGGAGCCGTGTCCGTCAGGGACAGTGCGAACAATAGGTCATCCCCGGCGGAATCGGGAATCTCGAACGGCGTATAATTCTTCAGTCGCTCCCCGAGGGGATGTCCTTCGGGCAGCTGCAGGGAGAAAACCAGTCCTGCTACGCGGTAGAGTCGGGTTTCCATCAATTATGAGTCCAGTTTGAGGACGGCCATGAAGGCGCTCTGGGGCACCTGGACGGTGCCGATCTGGCGCATGCGCTTTTTGCCTTCTTTCTGCTTTTCGAG
>JAEEGK010028967.1_pt1 | contig 11073 bp, 6 predicted proteins | sample 8958771 | NCBI WGS metagenome assembly JAEEGK01 (sample SAMN16246547, study PRJNA631951) | gut metagenome | biome: gut microbiome; feature: rumen; material: SC-attached | host: Bos | place: Iran: Karaj | collected 2018-10 | reverse complement strand
AAATCGAAAATTTATTTTTTATATAAAAATAGAAATAAAACTTTTTATTTAATTTTGTTAAAAATGATTTATAAAAATAAATATTTATTTTAATAAGAATTTTATTAAAATATTATTAAAAAAAAATAAAAATAGATATAATTTTTAATATTATATATAATAATAAAAGTATTATAATTTTTTATGTAAATATAATAAATTAAAATAAAAATTTATTAAAATAAAATAATTTTGAAAATAATATCCAAAAATAAATAAAAAATAAAACTAAAATATATAAAAATCTATTAAATGATAACCTTGAATCTTCAAACATCAAATTTCAATTTACCAAAAAAAGAAGTGTTAGAAAATAACTATTTAAGATTAATTTTCCCATATTTTTCATATCCAAAAGAATCAAGGTTCTTAAAAACATTTTCATATGAATTAAATAAAAAAAAAAAAAATCAAAAAAAAAAAACGTATGTTAAAAATGGAATGGAAATAATTCCAAATAATATATTAACAAATATAGATAAAAGAACATCAATAATTATAAAAAACATTCCTCAAAGTTTATCACAAGAAACAATAAAAAAAATTTTATATCTTCCGAATAAAATAGATTACATTTACATTCCAATGAATGAATATAATCGTTTATTGGGATTTGTTTTTATAAATGTTATTAATCCATATTATATATTAGAAATTAATTACATATTAAAAAGTTATAAAGATATATTTCCGTTTAAAATTAATAAACCTTGTGAAATTTGTTATTCAAATTTACAAGGAAAAGATGCATTTAATAATGCATTTGGTCCAGGTTTAAAATTTTAAATTTAATTGTTATAGTTAATAGGTTTAGATTATTTTAATCGTAAGATAAAAAGTATGTTAGTTAGATTTTAAATTAGATTTGTATAAAAATAAACTTTAAAATGAATTAATTTGTATGTTTATATATATTAAATTAAATTTTGTTCATAAAAATTATATATTATTAGTTTTTTTTTATTTAATTTATTCAATTTTATTTGATTTCAATTAAAAATAAAACATTGAATCTCATTGAAAAAATAATTGAAAAAAAAAAAAAATAAAAAATAAAAATTTAAAAGAAAAAATTGTATATATATGAATGTTAAAAATTATCTCTCTTTCAATCCAGCACGTCCAAATCAACGTTCAAATTATTTAATAACATCATTTGCTTCAAATTTTGAAGACTTATCTCGTGAATCAATAAAAGCACAAATAGCAAAAGTAGATGATACAGACACAGTAAAAACTCAAGAAAAAAAATCAAAATCTTTAATAAAAAGATTAATATTTTATCTTCATTTATCAAATCCAGTAGAATGGATATTTATATTAACATTTACATTTGTAGCATCATTTTTTTTATTATTTCTAGAAAAATTAATAATCTCAGGAAGAAAAATGCGTTTAATAATATCATCATCAAATTATCAAATATTAAATTTTTTTCTATGGACAATTTCAGGTATTTTATTTATGTTATTAGCAACAAGTGTAGGAGCTTTTATAAGTCCTGATGCTGATGGTAGTGGAATACCAGAAATGAAAACAGTATTAAGTGGAATAACAAAATTTAAATATTTCTCATTTAATGCTTTTATTGGAAAATCTTTAGGTTTATTTGGTGCTTTAGTTAGTGGTTGTTCTGTTGGAAAAGTTGGTCCTTATGTTCATTTATCTTGTTTAATTTGTAATAGATGTATGAAATTAAATTATTTTGCTACTATTAATAAGAATACTTCTTCTAAAATAAAAATGTTAAGTATTGCTTGTGCTGTTGGTATTACTTGGGCTCTTGGTTCTCCTTTAGGTGGTGTTTTATTTAGTATTGAATCTACTGCTTCTATTTATATTGTTAGTAATTTATGGAAAAGTTTTTTTAGTTCTGTTTTTGTTGTTATTATACAAAATATTTTTATGAAAGAAAAATTAGTTCAAGTTATTGATGAAAGTAATGATGTTCAAATTAATGAAGGATTAAAATTAATAAATTTTATTCTTATTGGTTTAGTTTGTGGTGCAATTGGTGCATCATGTGCAACATTAATAGCAAAAGGAACTTTCATACGTAAAAATACAAAATATACATTTTTAAAATCTCGTTTTAAATACGCAGCAATAACTGGATTAATAACATCAATAACAACATTCTTCATAACAGAACTTCAAAAAACAGATAAAAATATAATGTTTACATTATTTAATGCTTCAGCAACAGAAATTCCAAAATGGGAACATCCAAATGAATTTTTTTCCCTTTTACTTTGTTTCATATGTAAATATATTCTAACAATAATGGGTTTAGTATGTACAATACCAAGTGGTGTCTTTGGTCCAATTTTTTCAATGGGAGCAATGTTTGGTAGAATGTATGGTCATATTATTTATAAAGTATTTAAAGTTAATATGGAAAGTGGATGTGCTATGGTTGCTTGTGCTGCAACTTTCTCTGGTTTTTCACATACTGTTTCTTCTGCTTTAATGGTTTTTGAAATGACTGGAACTAGAAGATATTTAGTTCCTTTACTTTTATCTTGTTTAATTGCTAATTTAGTTGGACAAAGTTTAAGTATGGGAATTTTTGATGTTTTATTAGTTGGTAAAAATTTACCTTATTTACCTTCTATTAAATCAAGAAATGCTTATTCACTTACTGCTGGAGATATTATGAGTAAAGTTGATTATTATTTAGAAGAGGGTAATTTGAAAATTGTAAATGCTTTAAGTGTTATGAGTAAAATGCCTAAAAATACTTTTTTAAGTGTTCCTATTATTAATAAGAAAGGTTTTATTAAATCTAAAATTTCTGCTCAGAATTTGTTTAATTATGTTTTTTCTTTGTATAATGAAGTTAAAGGGAATTATAGTATTAAAGGACAAAGTAATTTTACTGAATATTTTAGTTTTACTAAAAAAAAATTTTTTAATATTAAAAGAGGATTTATTCAACAAGTTAAAAGGAAATTTAGAAAATTATATATGAGTATTAGAGATAAAGAAAGATTGATTTTGAATAAAAATTTTAAACAAGAATCTTGTAGGAGAATTATGGTTTTTTTTGAACAACAAGCTAAAAAAGATAAAATTTTTCTTGGAAGGAAAATTGATTTAAATGATAAAAATTTAGGATGTGATAAATCATGTTTGACTATAGAAAAAAATTTTTCTGTTGTTCAAATACAGTTTCTTTTTACTTTTTTGAATCTTTCTCATGTTTTTGTTACTGATGAAGGTAAATTAATTGGTGTTGTTACAAAAGAAGATTTTGTACAAAAAGCTGAAAAATAAATTGTAGTTAATATGTAAAAAATTAAATATATATATAATATTAATCATAATATTTAATTTAAACATCAAAAAAAATAAAAAAAAAAATCAAATTAACCAAAAAATAAAAAAAAAAATAAAAAAAACCAAAATATTAATTCAAAAAAAAAAAAAAAATTAAATTTAATCCTTCTAAAATCCTCAAAAAAAATAAATAATATACAAATAAAAATCAAAACAAAAAAATGGGTGAATTTCTATCCCAACCAAATAAAGAAAAGCACAGTGATGATGGTGAGAACTCATTCGTAAGAATAAAACTAATATAACTATCTATTTCAAAAAAATAAAAAAATTAAAAAAAATAAAAAAAAATAGTTACGTTTCGGAGTATGTGGCATGCAAGGCTGGCGTAAGCGTATGGAAGACGCACACATAACAGACATATCAAAAGGTTCATCACACACATTAGATATTTTTGGTGTTTTTGACGGACACGGTGGTAAAGAAATATCTCAATTTGTAACTCATCATTTCACAGATGAATTGATAATAAATAAAAATTACATAAATGGTGATTTACAAACAGCAATTAAAGAAACTTTTATAAAAATGGATGAAATTATGCAAACAAGTGAAGGTAAAGAAGAAATAAAAAAATATGCTAGAAAAAGTAAAGAAGAAGATGATATTCAAAGTAAAAATGAACCACCAAATTCTCAAATGGCAATGTTAGCACAATTAGTAGGTCAAAAAGATCCTGAAAGTGATGAAATAGCAATGAGAACTGGATGTACTGGATGTGTATGTGTAATTGATGAAAATACTAAAAAATTATATTTTGCTAATGCTGGTGATTCTAGAGTTGTTTTATGTAAAGGAGGAAAAGCTTTTCCAAAAAGTACTGATCATAAACCTGAATTAGATAGTGAGAAAGATAGAATTTATAAAGCTGATGGTTGGATTACTGATGGGAGAGTTAAAGGGAATTTAAATTTAACAAGAGGTTTAGGTGATTTAGAATATAAACAAAATAAAAATTTGAAACCTGAAGAACAAATGATTACTGCTAATCCTGATATTATTGTTGAAGATTGTGGAAGTGATGTTGATTTTATTATTATTGGATGTGATGGAATTTGGGATTGTTTAAATAATCAACAAGCTTGTGATTTTGTCTTAAATAGAATGAAAGATAAGAATGTTAAGTTAAGTAAAATTGTTGAAGATATGATGGATACTATTTGTGCTAAGGATTTATATAATGAAACTGGAGTAGGATGTGATAATATGACATGTATGATTGTTGTACCTAAGAAATAAAAGAGTTTTTTTGATTTAAATATTTAAAAAAATATAATTTTTGATATGGGAAAAAATTTTTGATTTTATTATAATTATATATTTTATTTTTTTTATTTTTATTTTTTTTGTTTGATTGTATTTTTAAGTTAATTTTTTTTTATTATTTTTAGTTTTTAAGGTTTTTATTTATAATTTTATATCATTTTTTTTATAATTGCAATAGATAATATAATAATTTAATTGTTTAAGTTTATAATCTGTATTGCCATTTTTTTATCCATTTTTAATATTCTGTTATCTAAACTTTTTATTTTTCTTAATCCTTTTTTCATATTTCTATCTGAAGTTATTATAATAGAACTAAGATCTTTATCTTTAATAATAGTTTGTATATTATTTATATTTTGTAATAATGTAATTGGATTACATTTTTCTTTTAAAACTTTATCAAAAGTATTATTATTTCCTTCAAATTTATCAAAATATTTGCTGACTATATTTAAATAAATTGGACTATTTAATTTTCCATTATTAATATTCATAACATTTTCTAAATATTCAGTTTTGCTTTTCATATGTTCAAAACTTTCTAATGTTAAATTATCATTATTATAATTATGTAAAATTTTAGTTGCTTGATTTCTTTTTTTAAAATAAATATCATTATTTTTATTTCTTGAATGTTTATTAAAACTTGTTTTAGTATTAAAAAAAGATCCTAAACTTGTATGAAAAGTTGTTTGAGTCATATTCATATTATTATTCATTGAATTTTGAAAATTATTTATTGATTTTCTATTTTCGTTTTTTTTATTATTACAATCATCAATTGTAAATAAAGTAGAATTTTGGTTGTTTCCATTTGTTACATTTGATATTGTTTTATATTCATTTGATATATTTTTATCAAATAAATTTAATGATCCTTCATTATGAAAATTGAGTTTGATATTTCTATTATTAAGTTCTGTTTTATTTTTCCATTTTTTTATTTTAAAAGTATTTACAAATTTATTATATCTTTTTTTATTTTCAATATTTTCAGTATCACTCTCAGCTTCTTTAATTTGCTTTTGAGTATTATTAATTTCATCTTTTAAATCATTTATTTCTTTTAAATATTCTTTTCTACTTTTATTATTTATATTTTCATTTAAATCCATATTTAAATTTTGTATTCCAATATTATTTTTAGATAATTTAATAAGTTTCTTTTTAAAGTTATCATAATCTTCATCATTTCTTCTAAAAATATTTTTTTCTATTAAAATTTTTTCAACTTTATCTAAATATTTTTTACCTTTTTCACTTGGAGTAAGTTTAATTTTTGGATTAGATAAATCAATATTTTCTCTAATAGGATGATATTTATAATATTCTCCAATTTTTCTATTATGTAATAATAAAGGTGATGGAGTAAATAAATTATGTCTAGTGGAAAAATCTGGTATTTTATAATGTAAATTTGTATATTTTATAATTAAATCTTTAAATGAATCTTCAATATTATTTTTTTTTCTTGTTATTTCTTCAAATAATTTATATGAGTCTTGAAATTCTTTATTTTTTTCATGAATTATTTTATATTCATCACTCATTTCTTTTTGAGTTTCTGAATATGTTTTTAATATTAATCTCGTTATTTGTCTTTCTTTTCCTGTATTTACTCCTTTTATTTCTTTTTTTTTCTTTATTTTGTTTTTACTTTTTAAATAATCATTCAAAATATGTTGAGGATTTAATTTATGTTTTATTTTATTTTTCATTAATTAATATTTTGTAATTTTTTTTAAATAATACAATTATAAAATTTCCATTATTAAAATTATTTTTATTAAATATTCAAAAAAATTATTAATAGATTTTATTTATTTTATTAAATATTGAATAAATAAAAATTAGTTTTAATTATATAAATTAAATAAAATTTGTTATTGTTAAAAAAACAATAAATATTCTGCATATCTAAAAAAACTTAAAACTAAATAAATAATAACATATATATATTATATTTTTTTTCCATCTATTATAATTTATATTTAAAATGGAAAAAAACATGAAATTTCATTTAAGTGATTTTTTTTTTATTATTTTTTTTCTTTTAAATTATTGAACACATATTACAAAATTCGTTATTATTATTTTCATCATCTTTTTTCCTTTCAAAAATCACTGTTTTAGTATCACCAAAATTATTTTTACCCAAAAACCCATTTTTTAATTTATATAAATAATTACATCCTTCACTTTTAATTTTATTTAAAACTCTCATTCTATAACCAATTTTTTCAATACCAATTTCTCTAATTAAAATCTCATCATTAAAAGGTTGTTTACTTTGCATTTGAACAAAAAGTAATTCAGGTGATGTATAACCATTATTAATAAAATTATTAATATAAGATTCCAAACTAATAGAAGATAATAATCTATATAAACAATTATAATTTCTATCATTTTGAAAATAAACTTTTTCTCTTTCAATAGGAAAATCAAATAAATTTGATAATTCTTCTAAATGAATAGAAATTTTTGCCCTTATTCCTGGTAATTTAATTCCAATTTCTCTTAAATTATCATCAGTCATTGCAATACCATTTTTAGTTTGTTCTATTAATAAATTTAAATCATCAAAACCATTTGATGATAAAATTTTAATATATTGAATATCTAATCCAATTTCATTAAAAAAATTAGTAAATTGATTTAAATTTTCTTTTTCTCTTTGTTGAATATTATATGCATTATTATATAATAATGATTGTTCTGTTTGTAATTCTTCATTTTCATTCTTTGAAGGAAGAACTAATGATGGAAAATTTGTTGATAAATTTGTAAATTGTTTACTTTGTAATTGATAATGTTTATTTTCATTATTTATTATTTTATTAAATGAACTATTTTCTTTTATATTTGTTTTTGCACTTCTTCTTGTTAATAAATTTTTATCTTTGTCTTTTATTCCTATTGAAAATTTTTGATGAAATAAAGATAAATTATCTTCAAAACTTGAAAAATTTGAAATTCTTTGTTGAATATTTCCAGTTAATTCATTGAAAATTTCATCATTTTCTTCTTCTTCATAATTTTCATTTTTTTCATTTGATAAATATTCTTTTTTTAATTCTTCTTCTTTTGTCTTTACTTGATTATTTAATTTAATTTCAATATTATCAATTTGTTTAGAAAAATCATCTTGTTCACTTTGAGTATCAAAACATAATAATTCATTTTGAATTATATTAATATTTATTTCATTATTTGGTTTATAATTAATTATATTATTTAAAATATCATCATCATCACTTTTAATATCATTTTTTTTTGAATGAAATTGTGCTATTATTTTATTTTCATTATCATTAAATTCAATAGTAATTGATTTTTTTTTTTGATTACTTTCTTTTTGTAATAAAGATATTATTGAAGAATTTTCTTGTTCAAATGCATAATCAAAAACATTTAAATTATCATTAAATGTTTTAATATTAGTATTTGGAGAATATTTTAATAATAAATTTATTATTTTAATATCACTTTTTGCTATTGCAACATGTAAAAGTGTTTCTCCTAATTCATTTTGAGAATTTATATCAAAATCATTTTCAAGAATAATTTTTAATATTTTTTCCTTTCCAAGTTCACATGTTTGAAATGTAAATTCTTTAAAAATATTATCATTTGATTTTGAATGAAATTTTAATAAATATAATAATAAATTTATATTGTTTGTTGTTGTTTTTTTTGTTTTTATTGTAAGAGAAAGAAGATATGATAGAGTTAATGGGTCATTTAAATTTATTTTTTTAGTTTCAATTAATTTTTGTATTATTTCTAATTCTGTTGAACTTCCAATATTTTCTAAATAGAATTTATTCTTTTTTGGATAATTTATTTGTTGTTCCATTCTTTAATTCGAAATTTTTTTCAACTAAAATAAATTAATAAATTATAAATGATATTTTAAAGGAAGTAAAAAAGTTAGAATCCCATTATTTATTATATTTAATTATTTTGATTTTAAGTATTGTGTTAATAATATTTATAATATATGTTTGTATTGAATTACTAATTTGATTTTTTTATTTATATGTATATAAATATTAATTTTAAAAAATATTCTTAAATTTTTTTCAATTATTTATTTTAATAAAAATTATTAGTTCTAACTTATTAAATCTATAATAAATATTATTAAATATCATATCTAAATATCTAATATTTGTTATTCTTAATTTTATTCATTTACTATAAAAAAGATATGTATTAAATTATTGCTTCATTAATAATAAATTAAGAATATTTTTAAATATTGTGAATCAAATTAAAGGAAGTTTTAGTTGAAAAAAAATAATAAATAAGATTAAAATTATGATTTAAATGATTTGTTTTAGATTGATTGTTTTAAATCATTTAATTAATCAAATAAAAAATTCTCTTTTTAAAATTTAAAATTTGCCTTTATAAATAGATATTATAATCATTAATTATTTATATTAATTAAATAACAATAATTAATTATAAGAAGAAACAACACTTAATCTTTATGTTTCAAACTTTCTCATTTAAATGATAATTCTATATATTTCTAATAAAATAAGTCATAAGTACTCTTATTATATAAATCAATGGATTCTTTTACATAAATATTATTATTGCTTTTTTTCAATTATTTAGATAACTCATATTTCTTATCAATTATATTATTATATTCTTCAAAGAAATAGAAATAATAAAAAAATTATATCTAATTTAAATGGTAAATGATATATTTTATCACAAAATAATAGATATTAAAAGAATTTGAAATATTAATATCATTTAATTTAAAAAATAAAAAACAGTTTTTATCAAATTTGAAATAAACTTAAAATCTATATAAAATCAAAGAAAAACATATTTTCAATTTCATATTTTAAAATTATAAATATTAGATTACAATTTAAGCTTATAAAAACAAATATTTTAAAACTCTTCTTTAAAATTAGAACAATTAGGAATAAAAAAAATTATTTATTTTATGGATTTATTTATGATTAATTAATATATTTATTTTAATTTTTATTATAATTCGTATGTCAAATTCATTTATCATTGAATATCCAAAATATCCTGAATATTCCAAAAATGAAACAACAGAAAATCAAATTAAAAAGAATTTTTTATTTAATGAAGGAGATGATAATGATAATGTATATTCATATTATCATAAATTTTCAAAAAAAATGGCAGAATATTTGAATTTAACTCAAAATCTTGATTTATCTCCTGAATTTTATTCAATTACATCACTTTCTTATTATGCAGAAATATATGAAGAAGAAAATAAACTTTTAATCGTTTCATTTAATAATAAACAAGATTTTCATTATTATAATGGGTTTAACAATCAAATAAAAAAAAGGAAAAATGATTTAAATATTTCTGTTTATAAAAGTATTAAATTGAAAAATATTAATAAAGAAATTTTTATAGATAATTTTATTAATAATTCTCTTGTTTCAAATTTAGAAACAAAAATAAATAGAAATTTTTACAGAGAAGAAGGATATTTAAGAAAATTATGTAATAAATATGATTCATTAAAATCTACAATTTTATGTGAAAATGTAAATTTATCAAATGTATTTGATAATTTTTTTCTAAATAATGAAATAAAAATGGAAATTAAACCTTGTGAGTATTTATTGTTAGATGATATTAAAGAAATTTTAACTAAATTGAGTTTTCCAGATTATGAATCAAAAAAAACAAATCAAATTAATTTATCAAATTTTTCAAAATTAAAATATATTAATAATTTATATTTATTAGATATTATTGAGTATTTTAATTTTATTTTGAGTGATTATAATCCAATTAATAATATAAATTACAGAATTTCAAATAATAATGTTATTAATGGGATACTTAGAAAAGTTAAAAATATTGAAAAAAAAAATTTGAATAATAAAAAGGTAATTGAGCCAAATTCATCAATTATAAATAGTAAATTAGATAAAAATGAATTAATTAATGAAATAAAAAAAGAATTAGAAGATAAAGAATATATGTTTAATAATAAGAAAGATAATAATTATTATTATACACATTTATTTATAAATAATAAAAAAATTGGGAAAGAAAATTTTAAAAATGTGCTTAAATTTTTACAAAAGGGTAATTATAAAATGTTTGCTTGGTATATTAATAATGATGAAACTTTAAATTATGGAATAAATGATGTAATTAAGATAGTTACTACCAAAGAAAATTTAACATTCTATTTAAATAAAAAAATAAATATTGGATAAATTTATTTTTATTTCTAAACATTCAAAAATAATATAGCAAAATATTCTTTTTTAAAAATTTTTTAATTTTAGAATAATTATATTATTAATATTTTAAAGATTTATAATTCATTTCTATAATTTAAAATTTTTTTTTTCTTATTTATTTTTTTAATATTTTCTTTTGGTAAAATTGAATTTT
>JAEEGK010028966.1_pt1 | contig 11073 bp, 10 predicted proteins | sample 8958771 | NCBI WGS metagenome assembly JAEEGK01 (sample SAMN16246547, study PRJNA631951) | gut metagenome | biome: gut microbiome; feature: rumen; material: SC-attached | host: Bos | place: Iran: Karaj | collected 2018-10 | reverse complement strand
TTCTGTATTTTAAACAAAATGTCTGAGAAAAATGGGGATTGGGGATTGGGGATTGGGCCCAATCCACAATTCCCAATCCCCAATTAATATAATTAATATATATATATATAATAAATTTATAATATTTTTAAAAAATAGTTAAAATTTAACATCTGAAATAATTATATTAAAAATTTAATATTTGCTTTTAATGAATTTAACATCTTTAACATTTAACAAAGATATTATTTTTAATAAATATTCATCATATTTAAAAGTAACTTTTTTTAATTTTTTTAAAGAATTTAAAGCTTTACTTAAAGAATGATCAAAATCAAATTCAAAATAATATTCTGCAGGCCAATCATATTCTAGTGTAAATTGTTCCAAATTTTTAAATTCCGAAATCAATGAAAAATCTTCACTCATTGTTGCTAAAGTATAAAAGCTCCCTAATCCAGGATTACCATTTATACTACATGGATTAGATATTTCAATATTTAATAATTTTATATTCTTATTAATATCAGTTAAATAATTTTTAAGAATATAATTTGAATCTTCAATAGAATTTATGATTTCTTCTTTATTTTTAAATGCTTCGTAAAGTATATCTCTTGTATCACCATTGTCAAAATTTTTAAGAAAATAAAATTCATTTAATTTATTGAAATTTTTTATAAAATTTTTATAATTTTCAATAAAAGAAAGTGTTCTTACAGTATTATCTTTGAAAAATAAAATATTTATAGAATTTCTTTTAGAAAATTCAGAAATACAATAAAAAATTTTTTCAATTTCATTATCATTAAAATCATTGAAAAAATCAGAAAAATTAATTTTTAAAAAATTTATACAAGTAAAATGTTTTTTTAATAAATCCAGATATTCTAACATTGAAATCAAAAACTTTTTCTGGTTTAGGCTCGAAATCATCTTTAAATGAGTCAAAACTATTGTTTTCAATTTTATCAAAAATTTCTTCTCTTAATTTTTCTTCTATTTCATTTTTTAAATCATTTATTTTAATATCTATTCCAAATATTTTATTAATATTATATTTTAATATCTTTGAACTATTTAATAACATTTCATAAAAATCAATATCAAATTTAATTATATATTTATGATAATTAAATTTAAATAATTCTTCATATGTGAAATCATCATTTAATATATATATATTTTTAGCTTTTATGCATTCAATTATTATTTCTTGAATTAATTCAAAAAATTCCTTAGATTTATTAGGAAATTTTTTTTGTATTTCATTTGCTAAATTATTTAATTTATAATCAAAAATTGATTTAATAGGATAATTTTCACGACAGTATGAATCGATATTCTCATTTAAATAATTAAATATTTTATCATATAACCCATTAGTAATAGGAAAATAGTCTAATTTTTCATAGTATTTCTTTGAACCATTTATAATAGCTAATCTCTTTTTAATTGGAATTTGAAAAAAAATATCATATAAAATGAATTTACATTTAATGTTTAATAACGACATTTATTTAAAATAGAAAATAAATAGTTTATATCAATAAATATATTATTTAAAAAGATTATAAAACAAAAATAATTTTTTATCTAAAAATTTACATTTTTATTTTTTATATTTTAAATAATATAAATTATAATTTTTATAAAATATTTTCACTTCTACACATAGGACATGCAACTTTTACTAACAACCAACTTTTAATACAACTTTCATGAAACGCATGATGTCCAGGGCATTTTAAAACTATAATTTCATCTCCTAATTTAATATCTTCCGTACATATAACACAATTTATACAATGTTTAGATTCAGCTTTTTTCGTAGGTAAATTATTAACAATTTCTGGATCAATTCCATAATGTGAATAAAAATTTTGTGGATTTTTCATAAAATAATAAACCATAATTGGAAAACAAGCCAAAATAAAAATAATATTTAATATTTCTTGAGAGAAATTAATTAATCCTGTTAATAATAAAATGAAACATAAACTTATAGCATCAATATTTTGTCTTAAACATGTATTTGGACTATAAATATAAATATTATATAATAAAAAAATAGATATATAATAAGATGTATATATTATCATATCACAACTAGAAATTGAAATTTTACTTGTTAATAAATTTTCTTTATTTAATTTTAATATTACAAGATTAAATAAAGTTTTTAAAATAAATCCTGTATAAACTAATAATAATGTTTTCAATATTAAATTTATTGAAATATCACAATATGAATAAGTTGAAAATAAAACACTTGAAATTAAAAAAATATAAATCATACATGGAATTATATTAAATAATATATTTTTATATTGATTTGGAGATAATCTATAAAAAAAAGTTAAATCTTGATTATTATTCATATTTTCATTGATTTCTTCTTCTTCATCAAATGCAAAATTATTTTGATTCATTTATTTTCAATATTATAAAATAATTATTATATTATTAAATTATTATTTTTAATGTCAATTGAAGTTCCTGAAATTTTATATGAAAAAAATATTAATGGAAAATTTTTATTTGTTCGTCATGGAAAAACTTTTTATAATAAACGTAAAGAATTAGAAGGAACTTCTGATCATTTTAAAGCAGAACCATCTCTTATAAATGCACATCTTTGTGAAGATGGAATAAATCAAGCAAAAGAACTACAAAAAACTTTTAATAATATTGAAATTGAAGAAATATATGTTTCTCCTTTATATAGAACATTACAAACTGCATATTATATATTTGAGAATCATCCTAATAGAGAAAATATTATTATAAAAGTACATCCATTAATTACTGAAATTATTGCAAGTTGCCATGATATAATAGTTAATATAGAAGAGGCTAAAAAAGATTTTAATTTAAATTCAAAAGTAAAATATGATTGGTCAATATTTGATAGTTATTATAAAGATAAAAAAAGTCAAAATACTTTTTTTGTTAATAATATAGATATTTTTCCAAATAATTCAAAAGATGAAATAAAATTAATTTTAGATAATTATAATTCAAATGAATATTTAAATAGTTTAATTAAAGTATTACATAAATCAATTGATTTAAAATTTAATGGTAGATTAGAAACTTATAAACATGGTTTTTATAGAAATTTAAAATTTAAAGAATTTTTAAAAGAAAAACATAAAAATGAAAATAATTTAAATAAAAAAATTGTTGTTATTTCACATAGTCATTTTATTCAAATATGCACAAGTAAACTTGCATATTCAATGGAAAAAATAGATGAAATTCCAAAAGATGCATGTTTAATTAAAAATTGTGAAGCAATTTCAATGATAATTTAATAATAAAAAAAATAATTTTAAATATTTTTTAATTAAAATAAATTAATTATTAATCATAATCTCCAATGTATGTTAAATATAATTTTTATTTAAATTTTATATTTATTTTTTCTTTTATTATTTAATATTCTTTCTTTTTACTTGCTTCTTTTTTTTCTTTTTCTTCTTCTACTTCAATTTCTTCAATATATTTATTAATTTCTTTTGAATCAATATTTTTTTGAATAATTTCTCCATCTTCTTCATTTCTTTGAAGTACAAAAATTTCAACATTTTCACCATTTAATTTATTTTTATCTAAAGTTTTTTTAAGAACTTTTACAGTTAATTTTAATCCAGATTCTAAATCTAAATTATTTTCATAATATTGTTTTAATGTGCTTTGAGCACTTTGATCATTTTTACCAATCGCATGAGCTTTCCAAGTATTATAAATTCCTGAAGGTTCAGAATTATATAATTGATAACCATATACTCTATCCCAACCAGCAAATAAAAATCCTGCTCCATAAGGACGAGTCGAACCAAATTGAGTTTTTATTTGCATTGTATCAGAAATATAACGTACAACATTTTCAATAGGAGTATAATTTTTATATTTATAAAAATAATTTTGACAATAATCTCTTGCATAATCTATTAATAAATTTGCATCTGCAGCTATACCACCCACCCCCACTGCTATATTTCTATCTATTTTATATATTTTTTCGGAAAATTTTTCTCTTTCGTAAAGTTTACTTGTTGATTCTTTTTCACATGATAATATAATACCATTTTTTGTTACCATACCTATACATAATCCAGCATTACCTATATTTTTTGTTGCATTTTCAACTTGAATTAAACGACCTATTTATTATGTGAAAGATAAAAATAATTATTAATTTTACCTTCTGGTGTAAAGATACTTGTTAATGAATCGTATTTTCTACTCATTTTTATATTTAATATATAATTATTTAAATTAATTTGATTTATATTTAATTTATTTTTTTATTAATAAAAATTTTATTTTAAATAAATTATATATATTTTTAATTAAAAAATTAAATTTGTTTGTTATATATTAAATTATATAATTAATAATATAATAATAATAATAAAATCATTAAAATTATATTTTCTTTTTTAAATAATAGTTTATTTATATTTATTTAAATATATGAATAGATAATTTAAATAAATAAAAATTATTAAATTTATTATTTTTTAAAAGAATAATAAATTTAATTATTATTGATTGATTATGATAAATGGTTATTAGTACTTTTTTCTAAAACCATATAAACATTAATTTGATCATTAGGATTTAAAGTTTCGATAAACATTGAATTTTTTTTTTGAATATTATCAATTAATTCATTTGATAAACCTTCATTTTCGTTGTATTGTTCTTGTTTATAATATTCTTCAATTTGCAATTCATCTTTTGATTTAAATGCTATCATCTGACAATCATTTGAATTTTTTTCTATAGAACGAACAACTTGAAATGTTAAGTAATTATATTTAATATGATTTTCTTCATTTTTTTTTTTTAATATATCTTGTTTTAAAAAGTTAATATAATTATTTATTTTTTTACTTTCTTCAGTTGATTTTTTAATTATATCATTTTTTTTTAAATTATCATCATTTAAAATACTCTTTTGATTATTATTGAGTTTGATATTTTCATTTAATTCTCCAAAAATTTCGTTTTTCAACCAAACTATTTGATTTTTAGCTTCTTTTTTTATATATCCTATACCTAACTTTGAGGAAAAAATATGAAAAAATAAAAATTATATTTAAAATCTTACCTTCCAATACATTAGTAATATCATAAATTCTTCGTTTTTTAACTTTTAGTTTTTTTACAATTTCATTTATATTGATTTTTACATTTTTTGTTTCTTTTACATAGTTTATAAATGATCTAGTAAGCTCATCAAGAGAATTTTCTTGTCTTTGTTTTTTTTGTTTTTTATTTAAATATGTTTTTTGGTTCAATTTTTTGTTAATTTTTGATTCTTTTTCCAATAAATTATTTTCTAAATTTAAATTTTTAATTGTACTTATCTTATCCACATTATTATTTTTTTTGTGTTTCATTGATTCTTATAGTATATTACAAATTAAAAAAATAATAAAATTTTATAAAATAAATTAAAAATAAATAAATGCATAGTAATTATTTTATAAGTCAAATATCACCTTATTTTAAAAATAAAAATAATAAAAAAATAAAATTAATAAATACAACAAATAACATAGTTTTGAATAATAATTTACCAATAATTATGCCAATTTCTGTAAAATGGAAATATTCAATAGGAAAAAATTCAAATCAAGATTTATTAAATTTTGATAAAAATAAAAATAATAAATTATTTAATTTTAAAAGTAATGTCAATTCACCTAAAAATATTGATTTAAATAATAAAATTGATAAAATTCATAACAACTTCCATAAAAATTTAAATAAATATAACAATAATAATAATATCCATTCATTATTAAATAAATATAAATTAAATTTAAAAGATAATAATAAAAGTTATAAATATTTAAATAAAAATATTAATAATTTAGAAAATAATAAAAATTTTGAAAAAACGATTCATCTATTTTTTAAAAAAAATAAAGAAATAAATGAAAAAAAAAATAAAAATGAAAAAATAAATTTTGACCAAGAACAAATGTTTATAACAAGAATTAACTGGAAAAAGAATAATTCAAATAATATATTTAATGATAGTGAAAATAATAATATAAACGATTATAATGAAAAAAATAATTATGATAAAGTTAATTTAAAAAAATTAAATAAAAATAAATCAAATGGTTTAGGAGATTTATTAAAAAAATTAGAAGAAAATAAAAAATATATTAATATAGAACAAACAGAAATTCAAAAACTTTTAAAACATACTATAGATACAAAAAAAGAAATTCAAAATTTTTCAATGAGAACACAAAATAAATTTTTTTCAAATATTAATTTATAAATTTAATAAAAATAAATTAAAATATTAAATAAAAAATTAAAAAAATGTTTTTATGTTAATTAAAAGTAATATTAAAATATAATAATTATCTTTATAATAATAAAAACTATCTAATTAATGATAAATATATAAAAATAAATTTTATATTATCCTTTTTTTTTATTTATTATTTCATGTATTTTTTTTATAAATAATTGTATATTATTTATATATTTTTTGCCTAAGTTTGGATTTTCTTGCCTTAATTTATATTCTAATAATATTATAAATTTTTGTATAAATTCTTTTTCAAAGGGCATAATTTTTTTTAATAAATGATATAATGTTTGGCATACTATTTTTCTTTTTTTAGCTAAATTTTTATCTAAATTATTATATTTATTATATGTTTTTGAAAAAAATTCATCGTATATTTTTTTATAATCATTTATTGTTTTTTTATCACTATTTACTATTTTTAAAAAATTGTCATATATAAATCTAACATTTTCATCATCTATTTTACAATTTTTACGTTCCTCAATTTTTGTAATATTTTTATTATTTATTTTTCTTGAATCAAAATCTTTTACATTATTTAATGTTTTTTCACATAATAAATTTTCTATATTATTCTCTACTTCTTCTAAATCTATGTTATCATAATTTTTTTCTATATTTTCCATATCATCAAAATTGAAAATTTCAGATAAAATTTTTTGTTTTAAATTAAATAAAATATCGCAGCTTTTTCCCAAAATATTATCATCTCTATTATTTGTAAATGACATTAAAACAGGAATTATGTCTTTAGTTAATTCATAAAAATTATTTAATTTATTTTCTTTATTATTTAAAATAGATATAAATTCATTTAAAGATTTAATTATATATTTTTGACTTGTGTTAGAAGGCATTTCAATAGGATAATTTAATAAATTCATAATTAAAGTTTTTAATTTTTTTTCATAATTTTCTTCTTCTATTTGTGATTGATTAACGCTACTTTCATCATCATTAATTATTTTATAATTTTTTTGTTCAAATGAAGTTGCTGTACTTTGAATATTTACAATATTATGATTTGTATTAACAACATTTAAATTGATATTTATTTTTATATTTGGATTACTATGTTTTTCTGTTTGAACAGCTTCATTTTTTGATTTTTTTTTTGCTAACAAATTTTCTTTTATACTATTTATAGATTTTATTTTTTTACCTAAAAATTTTGTATCATTATCTTCTGATTTTTCTTTTGAATTTATAGTTGTTGTATCTTCTTTATTTTCTTTATATTTTTCTTCCTTTTTCATTCTTTTTGCTTTTTCTATTGCATTTTGTAATCTTTTATTTTTATTTAAAGAATATTTACAAGATTTTTCTTCAAAAATTTCTAATTTATTTAATGGCAGCTGTACATGAGAATTATCTCCTATAAAATCAATTACATATTTCTTTTCTTCAGAAGAATCACTCTTATTATTTTTTAATACAATAATACGTCTTATTACACCAGGCCACCATGGAAAACCTCTAACTTTAGCCCATACTATATCTCCTTTTTTAAATACAACGTTTCCATTGCTGACCATTTTATATTATATTAATTTAGATATTTTAATCCATTATATTAATAAAAATTATTTTTTATTGAAATGTAAAATTAAAATTTATTTATATTTTATTTTTTAATTTTGTTTATTATTATTATTATTATTATTATTATTAAATAGTTTATTTTTATTTATTATTTAATTATATGATGATTTTTATAATATTTCTTAATAATTTGTTTTAATTTGAATTTAATTATGATATTTTCTATTTTTGACTTTCATTTTTTAAAAATTAACCTTTTTTTTGATGGACAATTTTTTATAATTTTATAAAAAATTTATTATTAAAATAAATTATTTTTTCAATTTTTAATATATGAAAAAATGAAAATAAATGAAATTAAATCAAATATAAAAAATTATGAAAATATTATTTTTATAAAGAAAAATAAATTATTTTTAATAGATATTAAATTTTTTCAATATAATATTAATGATTATTATTTTAAAATATGATAATAAAATGATAAATTTTTACTTAATTTTAAAATAAATTAAAAATATATTTAAATTTAATATGAATTTTAATTTAAAAGAATTTTTATATATAAATTAAATGTAATAAAAAAATAATTTATCAATTTTTTAATATATATGTTTATGAATTAAAAAATTATAAAAATATTTTAAATAATTTATTATAATAATAAATTTTTTATAATTAATATTCCAAATAATTTAAATAATAATTAAAACTTTTGTAATAAAAATTCTTTAATATTTGAATTTATTTATTTGTATATTTAATATAAGTAATAAAATTCAATTTAAATTATAATTTTTATGTTAACCTATATATTTATTAATTTATAATTTGCTTATGTTTAATATTTTTTTTATAAAAATGATTTATATTTATTTATAATATTTTTTTATAAATCGTTATTATAATTTCTTTTTATGATTTCATTTAAAAAATATTGAAATTTTAATTTTTATAATTGATTTTGTCCAAAATGTATAATATAAACAAATTTAATATAATTTACAATTAAAAATATTAAAAAATTTATAATCTATATTTATAAATTTATAACTTTTTATTTTTAATTATCATCAGCAGTTTCAATAAATTCCAAAAATTTTGTAAAATTATTTTTATAATGAATATTTATATTTCCACAACATTTTTTTCCTTCATTTAAAATAGTTTGACATTCATGATATAATTTTTGTTGAAATTTAACATAAGCTAATTCAAAATAAGCAAAATAATCTTTTTTATTTAATTTTAATATTGTATAAGCTGATGTTTCTTGATCTTTTAAAATATGAAATTTATAAAAAATATAATTTAAACAATGAAAAATTTTAATTTTTATTAAAATATTTAAATCATTTTTATTATTATCATTTATAAATAATTTATATCTTTGATTTTCAATAGTAAAACAAGTATTAAATTCTAAATAAACTTTTTGTTCTTTATCAATATTATGTAATAATTCTTGATAAATATTTAAAGCTTCACTATATTTTTTTTCTTTAATCATTAAATGATCACCTTTTAACATTAATTTCATAAAATCATTATTACCTAAATAATTTATATTTTTTATAAAAAAATTAGAATTAAAAACATTATCAAAAAAAGTATCTCTATTATCTTCATTTAATAAACTATTGCTAGCTACAGTTAATCTAACTGGAATATCATTTATATTTATTTCATTTTGATTTGAATTTATTATTTCAGAATTATTATTTTCTTGATTAATTGATAAATTACTATCAATTGCTGTACTATTTTCATTAAAAACTAAAGGTTTACCATAAATTCTTTCATATGGTATATAAAAGATATTTAAAAATAATCCATAATCAGTAATTTTATTAACATAATCTGGATAATCACATAATATTTCATCATCTAATATTAATTTAGCTGCATATTTTGTAAAATGATTACAATTTTTTTTAAAAGGATCGTATGATTTTCCTGTCCAATAATTATTATGAAAAGATAATAAATATTTTATTTGCTTTAATGTATATAATGAATAACCTAAAAATATTTTTTCTTTTAAATTTAAATTTTCTTCTCCTGCGTTTATTGAATATATTCCATCTCCACTACATTTTTGATATGAAAATTCTAAATTTTCTACTTGAATTGTTGTATGATATAAACCTATTCCCAAAAATTGTATTACATAATTTACATAATTTAAATGATATACATTTAAATATACTGGAATTCCTGTTTCTATTTTTCCTATACCTATTATATAATCAAGTTTGTTTGGTTTTTCATGAAATTTATTTGAATAAATTCCCATTATTTTTCTATTATTTTTATTAATAAAAAATAAAATTGTTATATTAAGTTAAAAATTATTTTTTAAAAAAGACTTGAATGAAAATAAATGAATTTTTTTAATTAAAGAAATAAATTTAAGATATTATTTAAATATTAAAAATATTTTATAAATTTGATATAATCAAAATTTATTAATTTAAAGAATAAAAATTAATTTTTTTTTCATATAAATATTATTTTCAAATTTTTATTTTAAGAATTTTTAATCTTTCTTTTTTATAATAAAATTTTCTTTAATTTCTTTTGAATTTTTTAATTTTTTCTTTTTAAATATTATTTCAATAAATATTATATTATTATTTATTTAATTTATTTATATTCTATTTCCTTATATATTTAATATAATTAATTTCATATAGTTTTTAATTTTTATAGAAAGAATTTAAAAATTTCCTTTAAATTTTTATATAATAAAGTTTATAATACAAATATATTATTATAACATAAAAAATAATTTATATAAATTAATATTATTTTCATTTATAATCTTATTCAATTTGATTTTTCTTTTTTATTAATCTATTCTTCAATTTTAATTAATTATTAATAAATTGAAATTTTATTTAATATATGAATGAAGAATTAATACAAAAATTGAATTTTGATATTAAAACAAAAAATGAAATTAATTTAAATAATAATCAAAATAACAATAATAATTCAAATAATTATTATAACATAGAAAAAATAGAAACAAAAAGTGATTTATCAATAAAAAAACATTCAGAAATTTATTTTTTATTTCTTAATGCCACTTCAATGATAATAAATGGAATAAATCATTTTCATTTTAAATATATGAAAAAATCAATAGGAAAAGAAAATTATGATGAATATTCATTTACAATATGGCGTTGTTTATTTAT
>JAEEGK010028964.1_pt1 | contig 11074 bp, 10 predicted proteins | sample 8958771 | NCBI WGS metagenome assembly JAEEGK01 (sample SAMN16246547, study PRJNA631951) | gut metagenome | biome: gut microbiome; feature: rumen; material: SC-attached | host: Bos | place: Iran: Karaj | collected 2018-10 | reverse complement strand
TTCTCTGTTTCAGATTTACGACCTGTCGGAAAACGGCTGCAAAGTTACGACTTATTTTTGAATTACCAAAACTTTTCCAAGATTTTTTTAGTAATTTCTCAATTTTTCCTTGAATTTCTGCAGTTGAGCCCTCATGGAGTCGACGCAAAGGTCGATACTTTCCTCAAAAGAGTCGCTGGTCTTCTCTACGAACAGCGTACTTCCTGGTACTGCCACAGACAGGCTTGCTTCCTTATTCTGGGCGGTGGCGGGCTTCACAACTTTCAATTGCACCTCTACTTTCTGTATGTCCTCAAATGATTTTTCCAACTTGGCGACCTTCTTTTCGATGAACGCCTCTAACTTCTCGGTGGCGTCGAAATGAATCGACTGAATCTTAATTTCCATAGTCACTCCTATTCTTTAATAGTTATTAAATAAGGTTAGGCCCTAGGGTGGGCTTCTTTGTAAACTCGTTTCAGCTGCTCGAACGTAGTGTGCGTATAGATCTCTGTAGTATTAAGGCTCTCATGGCCCAACAGTTTCTGCACGCTCTCCAGTCCTGAGCCGTTATTCAGCATGGCTGTCGCAAAACTATGTCTCGGCACATGGGGCGACCGCTTCTTGAGAGTAGTGAACCCTGTCAAGCTATTCCTGACGATAGTCTGCACACTCTCGCGACCTATCCGCTCACCGCGCCTGCTCAAGAACAGTGCCGGCGAATGGCGCTCTACCTCCTCATCGCGAACTGATTGGTAACTACGCAACGATGCAGCCAGCTCCTCACCGAAAGGGACAATGCGCTGCTTGTCACGCTTGCCAGTCACCTTCAACTGCATAGACGAAAAGTCGACATCATCATCGTTTAACCCAACCAACTCCGCCAGACGAATTCCTGTTTCGTAAAATAATAATAATATGGTACGCGCGCGCATATTAATATAATCAGACTTCCAGTTCTTCTCGTCCAGCAGACTGTCCATCTCAGTCTCACGCACGAACTGTGGTAGCGGTTTTGACTTCTTGGGCCCTGTGACGCTATGCGAAGGATCGCAATCCACCAAATGGCGCGAAAGGGCAAACCGATAAAACGAGTGGACTGCACTCAGTCCCAAGTTCACCGTCGTGGGCTTCTTACCCTGATCCATCAGGTGTTCCACCCAGCCCCTCACCATATCGGTATCGGCCGTCTGCAACGAAAGACAATCGTCCACCTCCTGAATGTACGTCTCGAAATCGAGTAGATTCTCTTCGTACAACTGCACTGTTCGAGGGCTTCTATTCCGCTCGTAGCGCAGGTAATTCAGGAACTGGTCGATCATCATAAACGTTACCTTTGATAATTCGGCAACGAATTTACGGAAAAATATTCAATCCACCAAATTTTTCGAGGATTTTTTTATTCCTCGCTGGCACGGAGCTTCTGTACGTAAATGGCGTGCTCCATCTTCAGGCGTTTCAGAACAGAGGGTTTGTCAAACTGCTGACGACGGCGCAACTCCTTTACGACACCAGTCTTCTCATACTTTCTCTTGAACTTCTTGAGGGCCTTTTCAATGTTCTCGCCTTCTTTTACAGGTACAATAATCATTTTGCTTTTGCTTTAAATTTTAATTGTTAAACTTAGTGCTTCGGGCCGAGGGCCACGAAAAGCGGGTGCAAAGTTACAACTTTTTTACGAACCAAGCAAATATTTCACTAATTTTCTTTAAAAACCCAAGTTTACAGGGCGGAACAAGCCTGCCGCAACCATTCCACTTCGTCAGCACCAAGATGCGGCGACAGACGGTCGAATACCATCTGGTGATAGTCGTTCAACCAGCCTATCTCCTCCTGCGTCAGTTGCTCGCGGATGATGGGGCGCTTATCGATGGGACAGAGCGTCAGCGACTCAAACTGCAGGAACTTGCCAAACTCCGTTTCCTTGTAAGGCACAATCAACAAGGTATTCTCGATACGGGCACCACAACGGCCTGGCAGGTAGATACCAGGCTCGTCGGTGATGGTCATGCCTTCCACCAAAGGGGCAGGCTTCCATTCCATGCGAAACTGATGAGGACCTTCGTGAACATTCAGGTAGGTACCCACGCCATGTCCCGTACCATGCAGGTAGTTCAGTCCGTGACGCCACATCGCCTCACGAGCCAGGATATCAATCTGCGTACCACTGGCACCGCTTGGGAACTTGCATAGTTCTATTCGGATGTGGCCTTTCAGTACCAGCGTGTAGATGAGCCGTTCCTCATCGGTCATCGGGCCGAGGGCGATGGTACGGGTAATGTCGGTCGTGCCGTCCAAATACTGCGCACCGCTGTCTAACAAGAGCAGACCATGAGGTTCCAGCGGGATATCAGTCTCAGCTGTTGCCTCATAATGGACGATGGCGGCGTGCGCACCGTAGCCCGCGATGGTGTCGAACGAAATGTCGCGATAGAGGGGCTGCTCGGCACGGAGGGCCGTCAGCTTGCGATCAATGGATAGTTCGGTCTCATGGGACTTATGGGGATCATAGGGCTCATGGGTCTCATAGGTCCCATAGGCCTCATCAAGCCACTTCAAGAATTTTACCATTGCGATGCCGTCTTTCAGCATCGCCGACCTAAAACCCGCTATTTCCGTGGGGTTCTTAACGGTTTTCATCCGCTTCACGGGCGATTCTTCCTCTACCTTTTCACGGGTAACCATCTGGTAAAGAGCGCCATTCACCTCGTCGGGGTCTATCAGAATGTTATACTCGAAGTAGTCCTTCAGTCCGCGGGTGACGTTCTCGTAGTCGTCCACCTTAATACCCTCAGCCTGCAGGTAAGCCGAGACAACAGGCGTCAGCTTCACCTTATTAATATATAGCGTGGCATCCTTCGTCGAAATCAGCAAGTAACTGACAAAAACGGGATTGCAATGGACATCTGTGCCACGCAGGTTCAGCGTCCAGGCAATGTCGTCGAGGGCCGACATCAGCATGCCGTCGGCATGTTTCTCACGCAGGGCCTTGCGGATACGGACAATCTTCTCATGACAACTCTCGCCGGCATACTCCAGCGGATAAATCTCTACTTTATTATCGGGGATGGCGGGACGGTCATGCCAAATCTGGCACAGCGGGTCAAAGTTGGTGCGCAGCGTGAAGCCACCCTCCTTCTTTAACTCTGCCTTCAGTTCTTTCACGGCATTGGCCGAAGAACACCAGCCGTCGATACCGACCTCGGTAGAGGGAGTACTGAAAATGGAAGACTGCTGATTGAGCCACTGAGCAATGGTAGGCGTCCCCTCCATCTTCAGTTTCATCAACTGAAACTCGGTACCCTTCAACTGCTCCTCTGCAGCAATGAAGTAGCGGGAGTCCGTCCATAGGGCGGCACTATTCATCGTGACAACAGCAGTTCCGGCGGAACCGTTAAAACCGCTGATGAATTCACGACCCTTCCAATGGTCGGGCACATACTCGCCCTGATGGGGATCGGTACTGGGGAAGATAAACGCAGCAAGGTGCTCTCTCTGCATCACCTCGCGAAGATCTTGTAATCGTTGTTGGATGATATTCATAGTTTAAGGCATTATAACGGTATTTCGGTGGTTAGCCGCCGATGACAACACGGAGTCCGTGTGACTCCAACTGCTGCCGGCAGCGTTGCAGGGTCTCTTCCGAGGGAACTGCCATCGGGTAACCCTGCGGATTATAGGGTGTAGGGGGCATCATGCGGCGATGCTTATCCTTGCCCACGTCGTGGTAGGGTAAAAGGTGAAGGGTGAGTGGTGCGCTCGAACCTGTTCGCTTTGCCTGCAAAGGAGAGTAAAGGATGGAAAGCGAAGAGAGGAAACGGGCGGTCGCCTCGATGTTCTCTTCATCAGCATTGACACCCTCGATAAGAGGAATGCGGATGCGGAAATTATGGCCAGTCTCAGCCACGCGACGTATATTTTCAAGAATCAGTTCATTGCCCACTCCCGTATAGCGGCGATGCTTTTCCGAGTCCATCAGCTTCAGGTCTATCAGCAACAGTTCGCACTCGGCAGCCACAGCGTCTACCACCTCCGGTTTGGCATAGAGCGATGTGTCAACGGTACGGTGGAACCCGCGTCGCCCTAACTCACGCAGAATCGCCAATGTATCCTCCGGATGCATCAGCGGTTCGCCGCCACAGAGGGTCACCCCTCCCCCACTGTTCTCCATTACGGCGCGTTCCTTCTCCACCTCAGCCATCAGCTCGTCCATCGCATACTCACGACCACACAGTTCGCGGGCGGTGGTGGGACAGTCATCGACCATGAACCCCGGCTCGTTGCACATGCCGCAACGGATACATTTCGACTGCTTGAAGAGCACCTGCGGCTCGCTCGCCCACCCCTCTGGGTTGTGGCACCACACGCAACGCAACGGACAGCCCTTTATGAAAAGAGTTGTCCGGATGCCTGGCCCATCGTTGATGGCATAGCGTTTGATGTCGAATATATACATTTCCCGTAACTATTTGGATGCAAAGTTAGCATATTTCTTCCTAACTCCCACACAAGGAAAGCGTTAAAGAATCTAAAAGAGCGCAGGAAGCCTTGAACACAACCTGCCGCAAACCGGGAGTGAGGACAAGGTAAACGGGGAGCGAGGACAAGGTAAACGGGGAGTAAAGCCGTACCTTTCTTGTTCGCAGCGGGCGGGGATAATATCAGCAGCGGACGCTGCCGATAACAGCAGCGGACGGGGAAATTATCAGCAGCGGCCGCTGCGTACCAATTTTAATCAAAGATAAACGAAACTAATACTCTTCGTTCTCAGTGCGGGCGATGATCTCGTTCTGCAGTTGGGGGGTCATATCGTTGAAGTAGTCGCTGTAGCCTGCCACGCGCACCAACAGGTCGCGGTATTCCTCAGGATGCTGCTGGGCATCGTGCAGGGTGGCGGTATCGACGATATTGAACTGTATGTGGTGACCGCCGAACTTGAAGTAGGTGCGGATGAGCGAGGCTAACTTCTTTTGGTCTTCGTCGCGTTTCAACAGTTGCGGTACAAAGCGGACATTGAGCAGCGTGCCGCCACTCTTTGTCTGGTCGAGTTTGCCAAGCGATTTGATAACCGCCGTAGGGCCGTGGGTGTCGCTGCCGTGAGCTGGCGACGTGCCGTCGCTGATGGCGAAGTGCGCAAAACGTCCATTAGGCGTAGCTCCGCAGACCGAGCCGAAATAGTTGTGGCAGGTCGTCGACAGCATGTTCAACTGTGTCCGTCCGCCACGAGTATTAGGTCTTCCCTCGATGGCTTTCACCAAGTCGTCATAGACACGGACGGCGATGGTGTCGGCATATTCTTCATCGTTACCAAAGAAGGGCGTGTGGTTGCGGATGTACTGGCGTTTCACTTCCTCACCCTCCCAATTCTTCCTACAGGCCTCCAATACCTCATCCATCGTGTAGCGTTGGTCCTCGAAGACGTGTTTCTTCAAGGCGGTGAAGCAGTCGGTAATGGTACCGAGTCCCGTACATTGGATATACGTGGTGTTGTAACGGGCACCACCACTATAGTAGTCGCGGCCTTTCTCGATGCAGTCGTCGATATAGAGGCTGAGGAACGTGGCAGGGGCGTAGAGCGAGAACATACGCTCGATGTAGTTGTTGACGCTGAGCTTCAGGTTGACGAAATAGACCATCTGACGATGCCAGGCTTCGTAAAGTTCCTCGAAGGAATTGAACGTTCGCGGGTCGCCAGTCTCCAAACCGAGCAGCTTGCCCGTCTCAGGGTCGATGCCGTTGTTCAGCGTTATCTCCAAAATCTTTGGCGTGTTCAGGTAGCCCGTCAGCAGATAGGCCTCCTTGCCAAAGGCACCCACCTCGATGCAGCCTGAGCAGCCGCCCTCGCGGGCATCCTCCAAGGTCTTTCCCTCGCGCACGAGTTCCTTAATATAGGTATCGGGATTGAAGATGCTCGGATAACCGTGTCCTTGGCGGATGACCTTAATACCCTCCAACAAGAAGTCGTCGGGCGTATTCTCAGCTATGTGTATCGAGAGGCCAGGCTGCAACTGGTGCAGCTCTTCCTGAATCTCCAATATCATATATGAAAGCTCGTTGGCAGCACTCTTACCTTCGCGGTCAACACCGCCGATGTTGATGTTGGTGAAGTCATTGTACGTGCCACTCTCCAGAGCCGTAACGCCCACCTTCGGAGGCGCCGGCTGGTTGTTGAACTTAATCCAGAGGCACGACAGCAGTTCCTTCGCATCGTCGCGGGTCAGCGTTCCATCGGCCATTCCCTTTTCATAGAAAGGCCACAGGTGCTGATCGATATGTCCAGGATTCATCGAGTCCCAGCCATTCAGCTCCGTCACCGTACCCAAGTGTACGAACCAATACATCTGGATGGCTTCCCACAGGTCGCGGGGAGCATGAGCAGGCACCCAGCGGCAAACTGAGGAAATTTTCTCCAGTTCCTTCTTACGCTGCTCATTGGTCTCGCTGGCTGCCATCTGCTCAGCTAACTCCGCATGCCTTTCAGCAAAGAGAATGGCAGCGTCGCACGAGATAGCCATCGCCTCCAGTTCCTGCTGCTTGTCGGTAGCCTCGGGATCATTGATATAGTCGAGGCTTTTGATCTTCGCCTCTATGCGGGCCTTCACGTCCAACAGCCCCTCGTGGTACATTTTGCCGTCCATCGCCGTATGGCCTGCGGCGCGCTGCTCCATAAACTCCGTGAATACACCAGCGTGGTAGGCCTCCTCCCACTCCTTCGAGACGTGGTTGAAAATACGCTCACGTTGCGTCTTACCCTTCCAGTAGGGAATGACCTCACGCTCGTAGGTATCGATGTCCTCCTGCGAGATGGTGTAGCGCTGTAGCTCGCGCTCGTTCAGCGTATGCAGGTCCTCTACGGAGTGGCAGGTCAGCTCGGGGAACGTCGGCACAGCCTTGGGCAACGGGCCACGTTCACCTACAATCAGCTCGTCAGAACCTATATAGATCGTTTTCTTCTTACAAATTTCATAGAAGTTACGGGCACGCAGCACGGGTGTCGGCATCGTGCCGTAATGCTCTTTATAGAACGCCGTCTCTATCAGCGCCCGCTCTATCGAGAGCGTCGTCGGCGTATCGAAATTCTCTTGGCGCAGGCGGCGAATACGATCGTTCATGCCGCCAAGGTTCTCTGGGTATTTGATGCTGTAGTTCATTTCAACTTTTCACTTCTCACTGGCCTTTAGCCGCATAGACATCCTCAATAGTCATAGGCTTCTTGATGGTTCCTAAGAGGCGGGCACCGTCTTTGGTTATTACATAGTTCAGCTCGTTGCGCAGACCGGTAAAGTCGCGCCAAGGCTTCAATTTGTCGTAGCAGATGAAGTCGCGGAACTGGCCCTCAGCCTCCCACTTATCCATCAGTTCGGGGATGAAGTAGATGCCTGGTTCGACCGTGAAGACGAAGCCCGGCTCCAGCGGACGGGCTAAGCGCAGCGACTTGAAGCCGAACTGCGTGGACTTCTGCGTACCCTCGGCATAACCCACGTACTGCTCGCCCAGATTCTCCATGTCATGCACGTCGAGGCCCACCATATGGCCCAATCCGCAGGGAAAGAACAGAGCGTAGGCCCCTATCTCGGCAGCCTCAGCGGGGTCACCCTTCATCAGCCCCAGTTCTTTCATGCCACGTGCAATCTCCGTAGCGGCGGCGATGTGAGCCTCGCGGAAGGGACGGCCGGGCTGCAACTTGTCGACGGCGGCCCAGAAGCTGCGCAGGTGGATGTTATAGACCTCAGCCTGACGATAGGTGAACCGCTCGCCAACGGGCATCGACGACGAGAGGTCGCCTGCATAGTGAGAACGGGTCTCGGCTCCAGCGTCGAGCAGAAAGATGTCGCCGTCCTTTAGTTCGTGGATAAAACCGTGGTTGTGGAGCACCTGCCCTTGTACGGTGGCGATGGTGGGGAAAGCCAACGCTCCCCCATGGCGGCAAGCCACTTCCTCAACGACGGCAGCCACCTCACTCTCATGAATGCCCGGACGGACGGTGCGGTAAGCTGCCAAGTGCATCTCGGTGCTCAGGTCGACGCTCTCCTCTATCAGACGCAGTTCCTCCTCATCCTTATGGTTGCGCTGGCTGACGATGGCCTTGATGAAGGGCACACTGGCCTGCGACGGCTGTGCGGCAGGCTCCACGCCCAAGAGTTCCCAAAGCCACACGCGGTGGTCACCACGGTAGGGCGGCAGGAAATGCAGCACCTGGCCCCTTGCACGGGCCTTGTCAAGATAGTTCTTTAGTTCACCCATGGGCAGCGTCTTGCTAATACCCACCACCTCGGCCTTCTCGCGGAGCGACGGCTGAGTACCTGTCCACACAATGTCGTCGATGGTCAGTTCGTTGCCAAAGACAATCTCTGTGTCGTTATCCACATCGATGACTGCGGCTAAGCCGGCATAGTCCAAACCAAAGTAATAGAAGAATGTCGAGTCCTGACGGAAGCGGTAAGTATTGTCGGCATAGTTCATGCCCACCTCATCGTTGCCAAGGAAGAGCAGCAGTCCGCTGGCCATGTCGCGCTTCAACTGAGCTCGACGGCGGATATAGGTTTCCTTCTTCATCGTTTTGCTATTTAGAGTTTACAAAGGTACGAATAAGATGGCAAAAACAATTGCTGTTAACTCCTTTTAACTCCTTTCGCTACTTATACTCCCCAAAATATAGTATCTTTGCACCACGAATCTAATTTAACATCAACAAAACATGGCAACATTAACAAACGACAAACTAGTTATCGTCGGCGCAGCTGGCATGATTGGTTCAAACATGGCTCAGTCGGCTCTAATGATGGGGCTGACAAGTGAAATCTGTCTGTACGACGTTTTCTCTCCCGAGGGTGTAGCCGAAGAGATGCGTCAGAGTGGCTTCGACGATGTGAATATCGTGGCTACGACCGATGCTGAAGAGGCATTTAAGGGCGCTAAGTATATCATTTCCTCCGGTGGTGCTCCCCGTAAGGCTGGTATGACCCGTGAGGATTTGCTCGCCGGCAACTGCAAGATTGCTGAGGAGCTTGGCCAGAACATCAAGAAGTTCTGCCCCGACGTGAAGCACGTCGTCATTATCTTCAACCCCGCCGACCTCACCGGTTTGGTAACCCTGCTGTACTCCGGTTTGAAGCCTGGACAGGTAACCACCCTCGCCGGTCTGGACACCACCCGTCTACAGTCGGCTTTAGCCAAGAAGTTCGGTGTGATGCAGAACGAGATTACCGGTTGCGCTACCTATGGTGGCCATGGTGAGCAGATGGCAGTATTCGGAAGCCATGTGGAGATCAAGGGTCGCAAGCTGACAGACATCATCGGTACTGCAGAGTTCCCTGCCGAGGAATGGGAGCAGATGAAGATTGACGTCACCAAAGGCGGTGCCAAGATTATTGAGCTCCGTGGCCGCTCTTCGTTCCAGAGCCCTGCATATCTCTCTGTTGAGATGATCCGTGCAGCCATGGGTGGTGAGCCTTTCCGTTTCCCCGTTGGCACTTACGTAAAAACCGACAAGTACGACCACATCATGATGGCCATGAAGACCACCATGACAGCCGAGGGTGCCAAGTTCGAGGTTCCTCAGGGCACTGCCGAGGAGAACGCAAAACTTGACCAGAGCTACGAGCACCTGTGCAAGATGCGTGACGAACTTGTTACGCTGAACATCGTGCCCCCCATTTCGGAATGGAGCAAGATTAACCCCAACCTGTAACACATCAGACTACGAATTACACACGTTTGACCTTGGTCGGAATTACACAAATAGATAATGGCTTTAATTAAAAGTTATCGCGGTCTCGCCCCCAAATGGGGACGAGACTGTTATTTTAGCGAAAACGCTACCATCGTTGGCGATGTCACCATGGGTGACGAATGTTCTGTTTGGTTCAATGCTGTCGTTCGCGGCGACGTGGCCCCTATTACCATCGGCAACTGTACGAACATTCAAGACGGTTCCTGCGTACACGTTACCCACGAAACAGGGCCAACGCATATCGGCAACTATGTAACCATCGGTCATAATGTTACAGTCCATGCCTGCACCATCCACGACAACGCTCTCATCGGCATGGGCTCCACCCTGCTAGACGGCTGCGAAATCGGAGAAGGCTCCATTGTTGCTGCTGGTGCCCTCGTCCTACAAAACACAAAGATTCCTGCTGGCGAGATATGGGGTGGTGTGCCTGCCAAGTACCTCAAGCCCGTAAGACCTGGTCAAACCGACAACGCCAAGCATTACGTAGCTTACTCGAAATTCTATTTGGAAGAAGAATGAAGGGTTGCGACAACGTACTCTGATTGGGAACCGATGCGGAATTTACCGCCCCATATACCGATGCCGCTGGATATATAGAAGCGGGTGCTGCCAAGACGATACTCGCCCCATGAGCACTCATAGACATAATCGGTAATCCAGGAGATGGGCCATATCTGTCCGCGATGGGTGTGCCCACTGAGTTGAAAGTCTACACCGGCAGCTTCTGCACGATCAAGATGGTAGGGCTGATGATCGAGGACAATGGTATAAGTCTGACTATTGTCTTTTGATTGTTGGAGGGTGGCTATTTGCGGTTTGCAGACAAGTGCGGAAAGAGGCTTACGCCGTCTGTTCGTACGGTCGTCACGACCTATGACGACAATAGAGGAATCAATAACAGAAACTTCGTCAATGAGCAGATGGATACCAGCATCGTGGTAGAACTTTCTTGCAGTAGAATTGCCTGCATAGAACTCATGATTACCCAGACAAGCATAAACGGGAGCCTGTAGGCGATGGAACTCATCGGCCATTTGTTCTTCTATAAGTGGACGCATAGAGCCGTCTATGATATCACCGGCAATGAGGACGAAGTCGGGTTTCTCCGCGTTAACAAGGTCTATCCAGCGTGCCAATTCCTTCCGAGGGTTGTGATAGCCTATATGCAAGTCGCTAAGCATCACTATTTTGTAATCTCTTGCCAATGGCTTATCAGTTGGCAGGTCAAGCATTACGCGTACCTTATTATTATAATGTACATTTCCATAGACGAAAATGCTGACCATAAGAACAACAATTGCAATGGTGGTGTAGATGTTGTGATAGAGCCACGAGCTTGGTACAAGACGGACAAGGCGC
>JAEEGK010028962.1_pt1 | contig 11074 bp, 4 predicted proteins | sample 8958771 | NCBI WGS metagenome assembly JAEEGK01 (sample SAMN16246547, study PRJNA631951) | gut metagenome | biome: gut microbiome; feature: rumen; material: SC-attached | host: Bos | place: Iran: Karaj | collected 2018-10 | reverse complement strand
TTTAACATTTTAAAATTATATTTTTTTCTTCTTCTTTTTATTTTCTTTGAAAGAGTATATTTTGGTTTTCTAAATTTAATAATTAATCTTTTACATTCTTGTATTTTTAATAATTTATAATCTTTTTTCTTAACATTTTCAGTATTAATTTGATCTTCCCAAAATAAATGAATTCCTCTAAAAATATTACTTGCAGAAACAAAAAGACAATTATCAGAATCTGGTATTTCAATTAAATCAAATATATTTATTCCATTTATTAAAAATATATTTTGAAAAGGAATATGAAAACGAAAAATTTCTTGACATCTTGAAAGGAATTTATAATATTCTTCTAATCTTTCTTTTTTACTTTCTAAAAAAGATAAATATCTTCTTGTTGGAAGATCAATAAATTCTCCTTTTATTATTTCTTCATTAAAGACTACAGTTCCGTCAACAATAACAAAAACTTTTCTATGTCTTAATAAATCAGATTCAAATTTTTCTTTTGGAAAAGTTGATAAAAAATAATTTATTATTTTTATCTTTTCAATTATATCTTTTGTATATTCTGATTTTTGAGTTTTTTCTAAAGAATATAAAATTTGATCATTTGTAATATTATAATCTGATTTTAAACTATCATTTACTAATTTTTTTATATCTTTTCCTAATCTTTGTCTTACTTCTAATAAATTTTCTGGTAAACGATAAGTTCTACTTGGATCATGTCTTGATATTACTATATTATTTGATACTAAATTTATTGGAGAATTATTTTGAGCTTTTTTATTTGAGTAAAAAAATTTTTTTTTTATTATTTTCTTTTTAAATTTAGGTACTAAATCAAATTGAGATACTCTTCTATTTTCAGGATAGACTTTTCTTTTTTTTTTTTCTTTGATTATTTTAGTTTTATTTGTATCAATATTCATTTTTATTGAATTTCTCTTTTCTATATTTTCTATTCTATCAATTACACTTTTCATACTTACTCTTCTTCCTTTTACAGGAGATAAATTTAAAGTATTAATTTGTTTATTGTCTTTATTTGAATAATTATCAATTCCATAATTAGAATTATAATTACTTTTTAATATTCTTTGAGTTTTTGGAAAATTTGAAGTATAAATTTTTAAATTACTCTCAGTTAATTTATCATAATATGTATTTAATGAATCAAAACCTAATTTTGATTCTATTTTATGTAATTTAATTGGATTTTTTTCTAAAGTTTTTTCTTCTGAATATTCTATAAAAGATGATATTTTTTCTAAATTACTTAAACTTTTATTTTTTTCTATATTATATGTTTTATTTGCATTTGATGAATTTGAATTTGTTAAAAAATCAAAAAGAACTTTTGGTGATTTATCATTTATTAATTTTGATATATTTTTATTTAAATTTTTTGTAAATTTCTCATTATGATATGTATTAATGAATATATTATTTTTTTTTTGATTTAATATTGATTTAAATAAATATCCCATTGTATTTACATTATTATTTCTTGATATTGAATGATATGATATGTCTTTTGTTCTAGATAAAGAATTGTTAAATTCACTATTATCATTTTTATTTATTAATGATTCTGTTATTTTCAATTTTTTTATTTTTCTGATTTTATTTCTAAAATTCTTCTCTGTCGTTGGGGTTGATTTCAGATCTAATTTATTAATTGGTGATAATGAAAGTGAAGGATAGTATTGCATTTTTTTATTAATAAGAAATAAAAAAAATGAATTATTATGAAAAGCTGTATTTTTTTTTGTATTAATTTTTTAAATTTTAATGGAGGAAAAGAAAAACACAATTAAAGATAAAATTGCTATGTTTAATCAAATTACTACTTTTATACCAAAAAATGAAAATAATCATTTGAAAAAACCTTTAATAATTTTTGATAAATCAATAATAAATGAACCAAAGTTTCCTGAATTTAAATTAATTAATAAAGACAATAAAAATGATATTAAAAAAGAGAATAAAGAACAAATAATAAAAGAAGAAGAAAAAAAAGAGAATAACACTGAAACAAACCCTGCTATAAAAAAAGAATATAAAATAGATTTAAATATATTTCAAGAAAAAAGACAAAATTTAAAAAAATTTTTAAATCAACAGGATAAATCAATAATGAAAAATTCAATAATTAATAATAATTCAAATATAAATGAAAATAATAATTCTCCATTTGATGATGATATTAGTATTATCAATCCAATAGAAATAAATCACAATAGTTCAATAACAGAACAATTTATTCTTTCCTCAATTTCAGATAACAAAAAAAATAATAATTCGAAAGATAATATTAATCAATTAAATTTATTATCATTAGGAATAAATCCTTTAAATCCAGAAAAACTAAAAGAAGTAGAAAATTCAATTAATTCTTCTATTTTTCTTGAAGAAGATGATTTATTATTTCAAGGGAATAATGATATAGAAATAATTAATAATAATGTTAATCAAAATATTACTGAAGAAAAAAATAAAGAAAAAAAAAATGAAAATAGAGAAATAGAAGGAGAAAAAGATGAAAGTAAAATTATTATTAAACATAGATATAAAGAAAATAATATTGATTTTGGAAAAGAATTTTTTAAAAATAGATTTATAAATAGAAAAATAGAAAAATATAAAGATAAAAATGAAAATAATCAATCAATTAAATTAATAGATATTGATAAATTAAAAATAAAATATCAAATTTTATATTATAAAAAAGTTGAAAAATCAATTTTATGTTTTAATCTCAAATTATATATGGATTCATATAATATTTTATTATCAAATAAAATAATTGATAAATTAGAAGAATTTGGTGAATTTTTATTAGTAATAAATGGTTTTGATAAATTTATAATAGGAGAATTTTTAGCAAAAAATCATGAGCCAAATGAAAAAAAAAAAATATTAAAATCTTTTATACAATCAATAAACTTTCAAAATATTCCTTTTATAAATGGGTTTAGATTTTTTTTAACAAGAATAAACTTACCAAAAGATGCTAATTTAATATTAGATATAATAAATTATTTTTCAGTAGTTTTTTATAATGATAATAAATCAACTAATTTATATAAAGATATTAATTCAATTTATTTATTATCATCCACAACTCTTGCAATAAATACAATGTTTGTTAGAACTGATATAAAAAATATTAATATAATAACAAAAGAACAATTTATAGAAATGAACAATGAAATTGATAAAGATATAGTAAGTTCATTGTATGATAATATAAAGAAAAATAATATTATTTGGTCTCAAGATTATAAAGAAGCAAATTATAGAAGATTATGTATTATTGTAAAAGAAAAAGAAGACAATTATGATTCAAATTTAAATGATAATGAAATGGATGATGAAGAATATAATGAAAAAATTAATAATTATGAAAATAGATTAAATCAAGAAAGAAAAACTTTAGTTATTTCAAATAATTTAAGTAATTTATCAAGTAATGATGTTAAATTATTAAGAAGTGGTGATTTATTTTATAAATATATTAAAAATAGCAATAATGGTCATTATAAATATTTAAAATTTAGTAATAATTTATTAAGTGTAATGTGGTCTGATAATAAAATAATAAAAAAATTTGATAAATCTCATATTATTGATATTTATGATATTAAAGATATTATTATGGGAATTCATAATAATAATTTTAAAATTAATGAAAATGATGATAAAAATTTATATTTTTCAATTTGTACTAATAATAAAGATTATAATTTTAAAGGAAAAAATATAGAAATTGTCACTAAATGGTATAAAGCTATTAAAAGTTTATTAAATGTAATAAACAAAAAAAAAGAAAATCAAAAAATGATAAAAGTAAATGAAGAAAAGGAAACAATGAAATTGTTAATTTATGATATTTGGTTAAATATTATTCAAAATTGGGATTTTTATGGCAATTTTTTTTTGAGTCAAATAGAAAGCAAAAGGGCATATAATTATAATTTAAATTCAAAATATTTTAATTTAGATGAAGGAATTGATGAAAAGAAATTAAATATAAAAGATATTTCTATTAAATTACAAAATAATAAAAGAATATCAAAAAAAGAAACATTTTTTATTTATGAAAATGGAATTCCAAAAAATATAAGAAAAACAATATGGAGTTTTTTTATCGGAAATAAAATTAGTTTTTCAGAAGAATTATTTAATATATATTTAAATAAATTTCAACCGGTTGATTTTATTGAAATTATTGAACAATATAATACAAATCATCAAATTAAATTTTCTAATGAACAAATAGAGAATAAAATAATATTAGATATAATTAAATTGGAAGAAAAATATTATGAACAATTTGAAATTTGTAATCAATTATCTTTTAATATTATGACTGATTTATATAAAATTATAAGAATCTTTTATTTATATAGACCAGATATTATTTATAACGAAAACATTTTAATTATAGCAATGATGTTTTTATTAAATGGAGACAATTGTTATAATTCTTTTGTTAATTTGATTAATTTTATATTTACTAATTATATAGGAAAATTTATATTAAAAGATAATTTTTTTATCTCAAATTTTGAAATTTTTTTTATTCAAATTTTAAAAAAATATTGTCCTAAAGTTGAAAAACATTTTACTAATTTTGAAATTATACCTTCTTTATATCTTTGTGAGTGGTTTGAAAGTTTATTCTGTAAAGTATTAAATTATGATATTGTTATTAGAATTTGGGATTTATTTTTATTAAAAGGTGAATATATTATTTTCCAAACTGCTATAGCAATTATTATTCTACAAGAAGAAAATTTACTTAATTTAACTATTAATGAAATTTTTGGATTATTTGAAACTATAATTAAATCAAATAAAATAAATAATATTTTTTCTGAAATGAAAAAAATAAATATAGAAGAAGATTACTATGCATGGAAAATTAGTTATCAATTAGCTAAAAAAAAACCAAATTTTAATTTGTCAAAAATATAAATTTATAAAATATATAATTTTATAAATATAAAATAAAAAATGATTTTTACTGGAATAAAATAATGATTATAAATATAGAATAATTAAAATAAAACAAAATATTTTAAAATTTTATATTATATATACAAATATTATTAATAAATCATATTTATAATAACCTAAATTGAGAATATAATTTATCTAAATTTAATTCTATATATTTTATTTATTTTATAATTTTACATTTCAATATAAATATCTGAACCATTTTCCAGAATATTTATATATTATAACTCAAATGAGAATTACTTAATTGAATCTCATTATTTAAATCAAATTTATTAATTAATTGATTAAATTTTTCTTTCTCATAATAGAAAGAATTATCTTTTTTTTCTTGTTTATCATTCATATATTTATTTATAATTTTTAATTGTTCATATGAATTAAATTTCAAACTAAATGAATTTGATAAATTAAGATAATATAAGTATTTATTTACCTCTTTTTGAATTTTGAGAATTAATTCTTTATTTATTTTTAATTTATTAATTTTTTCGATTGGATTTTCATCTTTTTTTATCGATATATAAATTTCTTTGTCCTGATTTGGAATTTTAATTTTTAAATTAAGTAATATATTATCTTCTTCTGTTTTATTTCTTAATATAAATGGTTTTCCCTTATTTGGATTATACCTTATTGGAATTCTGATTAAAGTTTCAGACATTAAAATATATCTCTTTTTTGTAATTTCTTTTTGATTTTCTAAATAATTTTTTTCTTGAATTAATTGTGGTTTATTTAGTATTTTTTCATTATTAATTAAATTATCATTATTATTATTAAATAAGTCAATTATTGTGTTTTTATTATTATTATTTAATTTAGAATTTTGAAGTAAAGAATTATCATTTGATTTATTAGATTTAATTCCTTCTTTTTTTAAATTGGAATTCACAAGATAATTATAAATAGCATTAAATGAATATTTATTTTGAAATATTTTTTCTTTTTTTATTTTTTTATCATTATTCTTAATAAAACTATCAGTTTTATTATAAATATTATAATTATTATTATTATAGATTGATGTAAATTGTTCATTAAAATAATTATTTTGAACAGGATTATCAATATAATTATAATTGATTTGTTGATTATCATGAAAAAAAAGATTTGAATTATAAAAATCAGGTAAATTATTTTGGTTATAATTTATTATAAAATGATTATTAATATTTGGAATATTGTTTCTAATTATATTTTCAACATGGATATTTTTATTATTTATCATAATATAATTATTCATATTTTCTATGTGTTTTTCTTCGTTTAAATCTTTTTTATTTTCATTTTTATAAATTTTATTTCCATTAAGAGGTACATTTTTAATTAGATATTTTTTATTTACATATGAATTGTTTATATATACATTAACTAATTCCTTCTTTTCATTTTCTTTTAATTCTTTTTCATTGTTTATTCTTTTGAAATTATTTTTTTCTTTTTTTTTGCCTTTATTAACTTTTTCATTGAACAAAGATATTTTATTTTTATTTATTAGATTGGGATATTCTTTTTCTATTTCTTTCTTAGAATTATAATTATTAATTTTAATCTTATTTTCCTTTTGTGAATCAAAGTCATTTAAAAAATCATTTATTTTTAAAGTTTTTACTTTTTCTTCTTTTAAAATTTTTCTTTTAGTTTTTTTAATATTAAATTTTTTATAATTCTTTTTCTTTTTGTTATCTTTGTTTTTATTTTTGCTTTTATTCACTTTTTCAAATTTTTTTTCGAAAGAATAATTGATTTTATTGTCTTTTTCTTCAAAATTTTGAATTTCATTTTCTTCATTTTCGGAATTTTCATCATAAAAACTACTAGAATTAGTATCATGATAAGAAGGAAATAAAAATATATTTTGAGATTTAATAGGATTATTTTGGTAAATCTTATTTTCTGATATTATTAAATTTTCTTTTTTTATTGATTCCATCAAAAAAATGTTTATATTATTTAAAAATCTTTATAGCTTATGAGATAATATGATATTTACTTAATTTTTTTTGAATTCTAATTATTTTTTCTTAAGTTAATTCAATTGAAATTTTGTTTTTTTTTTCATTTAATTTTTTTTTTGTTTCTTTAATTGTTTTTAAATTTAATGATATTGTTAATTAAGTTATTTAAATTAGTCAAAAAAAGTGATTAATTTTTTAGTTCACGAAACATTTCGTGAATTATATTTAAAGAGATGTTTAGTAATGAAATTTTTTTAAATTTTAATTTTTACTATTGAAAATTTATTATTTTTATTGTATTTTTTAGAAATTATTTTTGTTAATGGAGGTTATTTAACTTTAAAATATATCGATTTAAATAAATTCGGTACTTTTATATATTTATTTCCATTTTCTAGATTTAATTTTTTTTTTAGATATTTTTTTTCAAAGATTATTTTTTGTGATTTATTTTTTAATTCATTATAATTTCAATTAATTTTTGTGGTTATTATGTTGAGTTTTTTATAAATAACATTAATGAATCAAAAAAAAAATAATTAAAAAAATAATTAATTAAAAAAAAAATTATAATTAAAAAAAACTTAAAAAAAAATGTTTAATGTCTTAGAAGGAGATGGAGTAATTGAAAATATATATCACTTCCTTTGGACTAAAGATACAATATTTAATACAGATCCATATGTAATAATTCCACATACAATATTATATAAATATCAAAAACCTTGTTATTGGTATTTTACTAGTATAAAAGATGGAAAATTAAAAAAAAAAACATCAGGAAAAGTCAACTCTTATCATATAAGAGAAGTATTTACAAAACATATTTCAAATAGTGGAATAATTGCATATTATATTTATAAAAAAAATAAAATCCAATCAAAATATGAAAGTGATAAACCAAATTATGAAAAAAGAATGAAAAATTTATTTGATAAAGATATTGACGAAGATAATAAAAGTGGTTATATTATGGAATATTTTGATTTAAAAAAATTTGATGAATTTTTAAAAAATAAATTTAATTTTGAAGATGGGATTTTACAAAAATTTGAAGATCCAAAAGGAGATTATAATATAACATATAGATTAAATTGGTCTCCAAAATTATGTTTATTTGAAAAATGTACAAATATAAAAAAAATAAATGATAAAAAATATGATATTTATGAAAGAGCAGTGACTTATGATGGAGAAGAATTTCATACTAAAACTGAACCTTTAAAAGGAAGTAATTTACCTGATCGAATTGAAAAAATTGGAACAAGTATTGCTAATCATGTTTCTAATATTACTTTAGAAAAAATTAAAATTGTTAGAATGATTTTAAATTTTAAAATTGATAAAAAAGATCGTGTTCTTTTTTTATGGTGTTCTTCTTTAAGAATTGATAATAAATTAGATAAAAGAATTAATAATGAATCTAAAAGAGTTAAAGAAGTTGATATTAATAAAATTAATATTAGAAGTCCTGAAAATATTAATTTATTTAAATATTCTATTAATGGAAAACCTATTAAACCACATAAAGATGCAATTTGTATTAATTGTGGTCAAAAAATTGAATCTTATAGATTATATGAAATTAGTTTTAAAAATTTAATCGAAAGTCATGAAAATAGAAAAAGAGATGAAAATTTATTTGAAATTTATGATAAGATAAATATGACTTCTTCTGGTATTGAAATTATTCCTTATATGGAAAATAAGAATCATGATATGGTTATGGAAAGATTAAAAAAGTATAATTATAGAAATTTTATTATTCCTAAAGTAATTATGGAAATTTATCCTAAAATGAAATATGAAGATTATATTAATTTAAAGGAAGATTCTATTTTTTGTAGTAAAACTGCTTGTGTTTGTGATTCTTGTTATTTAGATATTACAAAATATTGTAATATGGGAGGAGCAAATATTGAAAATATGTTGAAAGCAATGAAAAAAGAAAATATAAATTTACCAAATTTAAATAATAAAAATTATCATTCTCACAAAAATTCTATTAAATTATTCAATCATGATAAAGTTTTAAGTGGAAGACTTATGAATAGTCAAGTTAGAGAATATAATAAAAATAGTTTGAATGTTAAAAATAATACAAACAGTAATAAAAGTAAAAATATGAGTAATAACTTTAATTTAACAGGATCAAATTTTTTGTCTAAGATAAAGGTTTCATATAATAATAATAATACTGTTAATACTAAAAATAGAGAAATTTCTGAGAAAAAAAACAGACCTTTAACAAGTAAAATTAAATTAAATAAAAATGTTTTAAACAAAAAAGATAATAATTCAAATAAAAGAGATTATGATGAAATTTTAGATAAGTTACTTAGTAGACCATATTATGATTATAGTGATAAATTAAATGATAACGATTAATTTATTAATTTTTTTATTATTTTTATTTACAAAAATTAATGTATTTAGTATATATAAAAATTAAATCATTTAAATCACATAAAAATAAAAAATATTATATTTTTATCCCATATTTAATTTTTAATTCATTGATTATGAATAAAGAATTATTTCTATATGATATTGATTTTGATTTATTTGAATTACTTTTATTTGATGTTTGATTTATTTTAGATTTTAAATTAGTTTTATTTTTATCTTTTGATATATTATTATTATTCTCATCAGACATATTTTCATTTTTATATAATATTTTATCTAATTCTAATTTCATTCTATCAGTAAACTTTAAATTCATATTTTTTGATTTTGTAAAAAAAAATAAGTTAATTTTAGGTTTTTTAATTTTTTGAATATGCTTTATTTTTTTACTTTTATTTAATATTATTTCATTATTTGGTTTTAAAAGATGCATAATTTCTTGTTTTTTTTTATCAAATGATTCTCCTTTTTGTTTATAAATGATTCTGTTATTATTTTCAGTTGAAAATGAATTATATTCATTTATTCTTATTGATAAAGGATTTTGGTTTTGAGATAATTCTGAATACATATTCAATATTTTTTCTTTTATAATTGGAGTTATGTAATTTGAATTGGCATTATAAATATTATGATTTAATTCATTTGACATCTCTTTTGAATGACTTAATCTATTTTGGAGAAATCTAGAAGATATTAGAATTTGTTTTGAAATATCATTTAATTTATCTATATGAATTGGATTAGAATTTCTTGAAATCCTTATTTTCTTCATTATAAAATAAAAAAAAAAAATAATTCAAAGGAAATATAAAAAAATAATTTGATAAATAAAAATGAGTAATTAAAATTTTTAAATATTTTGTAAAGAAAAAATTATAAAATTTATTTTTTTGAAATAAATTAACATTATTAGGATAAAGCAAAATTATTTAAAAATTTTTCCAAAAATGTTTATATATTTAAAATATAAAATCCCAAAATTTAAAATTTATTCAATTATAATATAAAATCATATTTTAAATAATTAATAAATATAATTTAATATCATATATAAAAAAATTTTTTTGTAACTCTAATAAAATAAATTAAAAAAAATGAGTAAAAAGAAAGATAAAGCAGCATCAAATGAACCTCCAATAGATTATCAAATTGAATCCAAAAATTTACAATATACAATAACATTAAGAGAACTTGAAATAGAAGATTTAAAAAAAGACAATCAAAACAAAGCAAATTATTTAACAAATTTAGAAGGAGATATTAAAGATTTAAGAAATGCATGCATTAACCAATATAAAATAGACCAAGAATTAAAAGTTTATAAAGCAAAAACTGAAAGTCTTCAAAGAGAAGTTGATAAATTAAATGAGGATATAATTAATAATCAAAAGAAATTTGATGAAGAGAAAAGACAAATTGAAAATAATCATCAAAATGAAGTTAATCAATTAAAATTAACAATTGATGCTTATTCTCAAAAAGTTGAAATGGCAAATCAATTATTAATAGATAAAGAAAATTTATTAAAAGAAGTTGAACAATTAAAAAAAGAAAAAGAAGAAATTATATTTAATAATCAAGAATCAATGAGACAAAAAGAAATAAAAAATGAAATTAAATTTTCAAATTTGAAAAAAAAAATGATGGATAATATAAATAAAACACAATCAAAAGTTACTGAATTAAAT
>JAEEGK010028959.1_pt1 | contig 11076 bp, 6 predicted proteins | sample 8958771 | NCBI WGS metagenome assembly JAEEGK01 (sample SAMN16246547, study PRJNA631951) | gut metagenome | biome: gut microbiome; feature: rumen; material: SC-attached | host: Bos | place: Iran: Karaj | collected 2018-10 | reverse complement strand
TACATCTTTGTCTTCTCCAGTCATTGGCTCATCAGGATTTCGTCCCCACCATTCCATTCGTAGTCGGGCTATGTCGAGCAACTGCTGAGTGGTCTCAATCACGCAGAAGTTGCCTGTGTAGAAGTTGCCATAGGAGGGCAGTGGCATTGTGAATAGTTCGTTATAATAGGCCTTCATCCGTTTACGCAGGTCTTCATTGCTCGTGTATTGCTCGTTGTGCGAGACAGGGATGCCCATCTCCTCAGCCTGATAAGGTCCCCAATCGTAGAACGTGCGTCCATAGCTGTCATTGGGTGTGAACAGCGCTGCAGGCGTAATGGTGTTGGGTCCGGCTTCGAGCGTTTTCACGAACGATGCATACATGTTCATCAGCACCTCGCAGAAGGTGATGTCCGTCTCGGTGAGCGACCAGAGGAAAGGCTCCTTGTTGGCCACACCCGCTGTGCCCACGGCAAATCGGCGGACAATCTCTTCACTCGTGGCTGTCGGGGCAATCACAGGCTTATGCATCGGCTGACAGCCTGGTGCCAACAAGGCCACGCCATCATTGCTGAATGGACCTATCACAGCCATCACATCCTCGCGTTCACCCAGTTCCTGTCCCAGTCGGGTGAGGTCTTCTTTCTGTTCATCGTGCCACTCCAGCTTCAGGTCGATGCAGAGGGAGTCGTGCAGTTGTGCCTCGTGGAAATTGTCAACAAACCACTGTGCCGTGCGCTCAAAGCGGGCTGTCGTGGCGGCATCGGCACTCATCGGTGCCACTACGGCCACCGTCTTCTCTACCCAGCGCCGTGACTGCATATAAACGATGGTATCATCTTCCTGCGTACAAGATGTGAATAGCGAACAGACGAAGGTGAATACTGCGGCGCATAGCCACATCTTCCATCTTCCATCTTCCCTCTTACTTCTTCCATCTTCCCTCTTACTTCTTACTTCTTCCATCTTACTTCTTCTCATACTCTTCCTCCTTTCTCAAAGCTGTTTCGTGAATCTCTTTCAGTTTCTCTTCGTTCAACTCCTCTAATGCCTCTGCATAGTACTGATCGGGATAGCTCATGAAAGTGCGTGCCACCTCCGTATAGCCCGATTCCAGGCCTAACGACTGGTGCTTGGGCATCCCTTCACCCGAAAGCCACTGGTGGATGCAGAGGTTCATGGCGCGATCGATGTGCTTCACAACTGACAGGTGCGACTTTCTTGTATGGTATTCATTGTCGATACCTACGATATACATCGAGCCAAACTCAATCTCGTTCATGCGCCAGAACGTGTTGAAGGCACCACCGCAGATGGGCACGATGTCGTAGATATCATCTTCTGTCCACTGATGAATCATGCGCATAGCCGTCGTGTCGGCCACTTCATAACCGCCTTCGCCCGTTTCATCGAGGTAGGTGGTGCCCAGGTATTTCTCTTTTGTCCCGAAGACCGACGTCATCTCAGCATTCCAACCATCCGAGAACCCTTGTATGGCATCAATGATGGCCTGCTCCCGGCGGTTGGCGCCTATCAGCATCGTCCTTCCTCCCAGCGCAGGCAATATTGCTCCAGCCTCGAACATTGCTCCGTAGTAGGGCAGGAAGAGTGTAGAGCCCTTGCCTGGGAGTGGCGTACGCGTCTCCAGATAGAGCAGGTCGGCGTTCGGATTCACCTCCAGGCGATTGCTGTTTTTGCGCAGATATTCATCGTAAACGGGCGATGTCACGATGAACAATCGGCGTACCGAGTCCTTGGCTGCCTCCATCTGTCGCATCATCAGTTCCAGATATTGCAGTCCTTCTTCCGTCGATTGCGGCGACAGCTGCATCGTGCGCAGTCCCAACTCCAGTGCCGTCCGTTCTACACCTTCGTAGATCATGTCGCAATACGAACGGTCGCCCAGCGAGTTGTCGCCGTAGATCACTGTTACCAACGGGGTGCTACTTGCCTGCTCTTCGGTGGGGTCGGGCATGTAGATGGTGTCACCCTCTTTTGTGCAGGCTGCCATCGACAGGACAGCCGCCAACCATACGATGTGCTTTTGCATTGTGGCTTATTTCTTGATTTCTTCCAGAATGTCTTTCAAAAATCCATTGCCTTCCTCGGGCCAACGGTCGTAGAGGATGTATCGCAGGCAGCTGATGCCTGTGGCAGACTTCACCTCCGCTCCGAAGGAAACTTCTGCGCAATAATAGATCGTCGTGACTTGCGATGGCCGATAGGTGATTGAGCCTTGCGGTTTCCCGTTGGCATCGGTCAGTTGGCAGGTGATTGTGCCGTCCTTGCCATTGTCCAAGCCGGGATGGGCCGAACCGCCGGGGATAAGCTTGTAAAACTCATCAAGTGCTTCGGCTTTGGAGGCAACAGGGCGGCTCACGATGTCTTTCGTGTCGGTGCCCAACTGCACGCCATAGACCAACGAACCATCGTTGGCAATGCGCTTCTGCAGGTAGGCGAGATCATCGACTCCATTGCCGACAGGATCGTCATCGCTGTCACAGGAAGTCATCGTTGTCATCATGAGACCGCAGGTGAGAAGCAATGCTCCACACGAAAAGATGGCGGTCAGCATCCGGGAAAGATTTTTTTTCATTATTATTGTCAATTAAAATATTTTTACAAAGAGGATGGGTAGTGCTCCAACCGCCAGCATCAGCAGAAGCGTCAGTACGAAGGTAAGCACCGTACGCCAGAAGGTTGACCACAGACGCAGGCCATACAGTTGGTCATAGTCGTAGCACAGCAGAGGCACGCCGATGAGTATCGGCACTGCGAAAGGCGGTAGATTATAGTACGCCTCGCTTCCCGTGATCAGTACCCACAACGTACCGACGATCTGCATCTGGCTGGAAATATAGAGTTGTGAGAGGAACACCTCGAAGAATGACATCTGACGCTGGAACACTATCCATGAGGCGACGATGTAGAAGATGCCCATCGTGATGACAGAATAGGCTGGATGGGCATGTAGCCAAATCAGCAATTTGTCAATGTTCTCGAAGAGGACAACGAGCCAGGGCGTTTCACCATAGCGCTGGAACACGTCACCATAGACAAAGGCATCGTCGGCACTGATCTCTATGCCTCGCAGAGAGCAGACAATTGCAAAGAGGAGTGTTGTGAAGATCAGCATCTTGAATGGAGGGAAATAGATCGGCTTATGACCGTTCATGTAGTCGCGTATCATATAACCCGGCCTCCAGAACAGCTCATAGGCGCTTTGCAACATGGGACGCGATCCCATGCCCAACATGTCAAGGAGCCCTTCTGTCAAATTCTCAGCAGTAATGCGATAGCGGTCGATCCGTAAGCCGCACTGCGGACAGAACCGACCCACGAATGCCGTGCCGCAGTTGGCACACGTATGCTGCTCATCGGTAATCACCGTGTGCATCGTTGGCTTTTGCTGCCTCTCGTCAAGCTTCCGCCACCATTCGCGGATTGTATTCAGTCCTTTCATACTTGTCCTCTATATCTTATCTGCTTCTTGATACATTTTAATTACCTCTGGTCGTGCCCGTGGCACCATCGTTGGAGACTTCGGTGTCGCGGTTGGGATCGTCGCCCTCGGCATTGCCGCCCCAGATGATGGTGGTGTCGGTGATGGTGCCGTCGGCGGCGATGGCCTTGGCTTCTTGCAGTCGGCTGCCGATGCGTGTCAGGTACTGGCCCAGATAGTCGGGTCCGAGCTGGCCCTTCACCTCCAGCTTGCTTCCTACGAAGGGATTGCCGATGGTGCTGCCTTTCTGGTCAAGCACGGTGACGTTCATCTTCCCGTCAGCCTCGATGGTGTACTCCTCCTGCAGGGGCTCGGCCTTCAGACGGGGCTGTACGCTGAAGCCTGCCTGGGCAGGCAGGGAGGTGAAGTTGACGGTCTTCGTCCATGGGGAAGAGGTGACCGTTTCCTGCGCCTGTTGGCCATTGGCATCCAAATAATAGATGGTGACGGCGGCTGCGTCAAGCAGGTTCTGGCTGAGGTTCACCACATATTCTGCTGTGGCGCTCGTAGCCTTCATCACCTCCGGCACATCTTCGTCGTTGTCGCTGCCGCCTCCACACGATGCAAGGCTGCCGAGGGCCAGCAGACCCCCGAGCAGCATACTCATTTTCTTCAGATTCTTCATAGTCGTTTAATTTTTTATTGATTGTTTTTTATTATTATTTATTGATTGATTATCTTTTTGCCGTTCTTGATCACGATGCCCTTGGCATCACCTTCCACACGTCGGCCGTTGAGGTCATAGACGCGCTCGGTGCCGTCGCTGTCGATGGTGCGCAGCTGTTCGATGCCCATGGCATCCTCCAGCGTCATGCCGATGGCGGCACGTGTGCCACCCTGGCGGCTCTGCAGCAGGAAGCAGCGGAAGGCAGGGATGGTGACGGCACGGTGTGCCTCGGTGTCGGAGAGCACGGGGTGCCACTTCGAGTCGTCGTTCATCACGTAGGCACCCAGCCCCACGGCCTCGGCGTTACCGATTGACTTCAGCGTGCCGCGCAGGGTGTAGCCCACCGTCGACTGCTGGCTGCCCACGGTCTGACCGTCGTTGCTCGACGGCAGCGTCGTGTTGACGGTCGAGAGCAGGGCATCGCTGTTCTCTGCCCAAACCAGGTAAGGCTGCATGGCCTCCATGCGCTCGGTATGCTGGGCAAAGATCAGCTCGTTCGAGCCACGACCTGAGAGGCGATAGACCTTCGCACCTTGTGGGATATCGAGGGCGTAGGGCAGGCAGACGGTGTAGGGTGCAGCGCTCTTTGCTAGTGTGCGCGTGTTCTCCACGTTGTCGGCAGTCACGGCGAAGGGCACCAGGTAGTCCTCGCCATCTACCAGACGGAAGGTCTGTGCCTTGAAGCCGCTACCGTCGCTGACGGCCACGTTCACGTCACTCGATTCGCCGTACTGTGCAGGCACATAGACCAGCGTGTTCTCGCCGATGCCGAGCGTACGCACACCACCTTCGGCGGCAAGCGTCGGGGCATAGCCGGTGCACTTGCTCATATCCACATAGCGCAGGGCTGTGGCGTTCTTGAAGGCATCCTTGCCCACGCCCTTGATGGAGTCGGGCAGGGTGATGTTGCGCATCAGTGTGAGCGGAGCCATGTCGGCGGTGCGCAGCGAGTCGATGCTGGTGTATTTCAGTGCATTGAGGTCGATGGCTTTTTCATGTCCGCGGAACCAGCCGGTGATGTCACTCACCTGACGCAGGTCATCCTCGGTGGCGGCGGCGTGTGCGGCAAATGCGGCAAACGACTCGTCGTCCTCGAAGGCACCCGAAGAGATGCAGTTCGTGCGCTGCTGGGAGCCGGTGTAGGCATTGTCAGCGACATATTCATTGTAGAGCGACGGGCGCACATAGAAGGCGTCGAATGTCGGGCTGTAGTTGTTGAACGCGGCGCGTACGATCCAGTTGTCCTGATCCATCTCCATCTTCTTCTTCGAGAGGATGTACATGCGGGTCATTGAGGCGCAGTCGTCAAGGGCATTCCAGTTGAATTCCTCGCACTCGTCGCCGATGACCAGCGTCTCCAGGTATTCACACTGGATGAATGCGCGTGTTCTCACCTTCTTGCACGAGCGCGGCAGAATGAGCGTCTTCAATGAATAGCACTCACCAAAGGCATCACCGGGCAGGATATCATAATCATTTTCAAAAAGACATTTGAGATGAGCCGTCCACGAGAGACCATCAGTCATGTATTCGGTAGGCACGATATTGGCATCGTAGAGGTCAATGTATTCCAACCGGCCGAGATAGTTGCGCGTGCCGCTGAATTGCAAGAAGTCATTCAGGTCAGCCATGACATCATATCCGGCCAGATAGCGCATGACGGTGAAGTCGGCACCCGAGATGGGGCCATTGACCTTCAGGGCTCTGATATTTGAGTAGTCGCCGGTGACAGATGCTACATATTTGAATTTCCCGTTGATGAGGTCATCAGAAGTGCCCCCCTGGTACACTTTTGACGTCGTCGTCAGACCCAGTTTCTCTGCCAGCGTATTGGGCTCGGTCAGCGTCACCTCGATGATGTCGTTGCGGAAGTCCTCGTCCTCGCCCACGATGTGGTCGGCATACTGTGCCCACTTCTCGCGGTAGCGCTTCACATGCGTCTTCGGCACGATGATCTGGAAGTCGTCGGGCAGGTCGCGCAGGGCGTTGCGCTCCAGCACGGGCACCGAGTCGGCGCTGATGTGGATGGTGCCCAAGCTCTCGCATCCTCTGAAGGCATCATAGCCGATGCGCTCTATCGAGTTGGGCAGCGTGATGCGCTCCAGATAGGTGCAGTTCTCGAAGTCGTGATCCAGCTCGCGTACCTTGCTGAAGAGTTGGAACTCGTCGAAGGTCTTCAGCTGGCGGTCATAGTAGAAGATGTAGCCGTCGCCGTCGAAGTACTTGCCCTTGGGATCCTTCGTGCTTTCCATGTTCAGGTATTCTGACGGGAAGTAGCATCGATGGGCTGCCAGGTCGATCATCACGCGGTCGTCCTCGAAGAGGGCATAGATGCTCTTCGTGCGTTTAGTCAATGCCGGGTCGCTCATGTAGCCGTCCAGTTGTGATTTCTTCGTATAGACTTGTGCGATGGGGGCTTCCCACGGGTCGTCGCTCTCGCTGGTGGCAAACTCATTGGTGAGGAACACCAGTTCGTCGATGCCGCCGGTGATGTCCTGCAGCAGGTCGCGGGTATAGCTCTTCAGGCCCTTGCCCACGGCGAGGCGTTTCAGGTTCTTGGCACCCTGGAAGGTATTCTCGCCGATCTCTGTGACGGAGTTGGGTAGGATGAGCGTTTCAAGGGCCGTACAGTTGTGGAACATATATTCGCCCACCCAGTCGGCCTTCTCCAAGTATTCGTCCACACCATATTTATTATACGAGTGCTCCGTGTCCTTCACGAGGTTGGCGTCCGAGAGGTCCACGTAGGCCAGCTGTCCGTCTGTCGGGTCGCTGTCCCAGGCGTCGGCACCCATCATGATGCGGAGTACGCCCACATCGATGCCATTCATCGGTCCGTTGACCTTCAGCTTCTTGTATTTCCAGTAGGATCCGCCGAGATAGCGCACTGCGCTGCCATCCATGATGGCTGTCAGTCCCAACTTCTCGGCCAGTTGTCCGGCTTTGTCGAGGGTGACCTCGGTGATGAGTGCAGGCTCCTCGCTGTCCGCCTTGATGTACTGGGCGTAGCTGGGCCAGGCCTTCTTGTAGGCATCCACAGCCTCGGTAGGCACGTAGATGGTGAAGCCGTCGTAGTTGCTGAGGTCGAACACGTTGTAGTCCAACTTGGCGGGTGTGGAGCCCTCGCAGCGCACGGTCTTCAGTCCGCTGTACTGGAAGGCGCAGGCGTCGATGGTCTCAACGGCAGCGGGGAGGGTGATCTCCTTCAGGCTGGAGCAGCCGTAGAATGCCCATCCGCCGATGTGCTTGATGGTCGAGGGCAGCTCGATAGCACTGAGATTCGTACAGTTGACGAACCAAGAGCCGCCCACATAGTCGAGCCCTATCAGCTCGAAGCGCTTGAAGTCGGGGAACGAGCGCAGGTCGCTGTTGTTCGAGAACTTGCCATTGAGATAGCTGCCCGATGTTGCCCTCGTCACGTCGAGCCAGTCGCCCCATTTCGAGGCGTTGTTGTCGTACCATGGACGGGCTACGTCAGTCCTGTACTTCAGGTCGCTCAGCTTGCTCACCACCACGGGGTCGGCGGGCAGGAAGAGGCCGGGCAGGAAGCGGTCTTCATATTTCGCCCATGCGGTGTCGGCGGCAAATTTGTCCGTCTGCCGGTCGGTCATCTTGAAGCGTACCTTGGGCGACTGGTCGAACACGCCGTTGCCCAGCTGCAGCATCCTCGGTGTCAGCGGCTCGGCGATGTTGGATCCGTCGGTGCGCAGGTAGAGCATATCGACATACTCGAGGTTCGGGCATTCGGCGAAGCAGGAGTCCTGCAACGTCATCTGCAGGTCGGTATAGGCATCGCCTGTCCACAGCCAGCCGGCAAGGTCCCAGAACGAGACGCTCTTGATATTAGTGTTCTTGCGGAAGGCTCCCTTCTTGGCGTAGTCGAGCTTGTAGTTGTTGTAGGAGCCGATGTCGTTGAAGAAGCCCATCGCGCCGTTGTTGTCCTTGATATAGTCGTCATCGGGACCTACGGCAATGAGGTGCTCGATATTGTGGCCGCCTCGCTTTTCGTTCTTCAGCACACCACCGTCGTAAACGTAGGCATAGTTCACGCCGAACTCGGTGAACTGCACCTTCTCCTCGGTCTTGCCGGTGGTGAAGAATCTCGAGTACTGTCCCCACATTCCATCCTCAATGAAGTCCTGCAAACGCTCCTCAGCCACGATGATGCGGAACTGTGTGGAGTCGAGTCCGGCAAACACATCGTTGCCGCAGAGGATGAAGTGTTCCGGACCGAGAGCGCGTACGCCGTTTTCCTCGGTGTAGAGGCGCAGGTCGATAGAAGTGAGGCCGCTGCAACCCACGAAGGCAGAGTCGGCAATGGCCATGCACATGGCTGTCATCTTATGACTGTTCAAGCCTTCGTGCTCGTGGAAGGTCACCGTCTTCAGGTTCTTCTTCCCTTGGAAGGCACTGGCACGGATGGCTACGGTGCGCTCCTCGTCGTCGGGGTTGATGTAGATGTTGGCATCGGTCATGTCGTCGGATATCGACTTCACGTAGGTATGATAGATGAGGTCCTTCGACGGGGTGGTAATGATATGGCCCGACATACCTATCTGGTGCATGTTGGCAATAATATTCGACTTCATACCTTGCGCGTATTTGTCGAGATTGCTGCATCCCACACCCTGATAGGCCGTGTAGGCTTCGCCAAGGGCAGCAGTGAAAGTGTTGTATGCCGCTTCACGGGCGGCGTAGTCGGTCAATGTCTGTGTGAGGCTCTTATCTGTTGCTTTTATTAATATATAACTTGTCTCCGCGTTACATGCATCATAAATTTTCTGATAAACACACAGCATTCTGACACTGTGTCCCGGATCAAACAGATGGTTTACTTGGTCAGGGTCTAAGACTTCGCGTAAGACTTTCATGAATAAATCCTGCATGGCCTTATCCGCTAATAATGCTTGATCAGTGGCCTCTATGTCACCTTCCACCACAGCCTTTTTAAGTATTTTTGCCAAGGCCAATCTCGATGTCAAATCACTTCGGGAGCCAAAAAACGCTGTCCATATTTGCTTGATGCCGCTCCATCCGCCTAACGAACAGTAGGTGATGACGATGTCGCCCACGATGAGGGGCGCCGTCCACCACGACACGTTCTGTGTCACTACTTGGTCGGTGCCGATGATGCCGTTGGGGTTGGCAGAGTAGTCTTAGGTGATGCCTTCTCGCGTGATGGGCTTCTTGGCAGTCGGCATGTAGTCGGCAGCCACTATTTGTGCGGAGTATTTTATCCAGTTGGGGTCGGCCATGAAGTCCTGGTAGCGGTCGGGCGAGACAAGGATGCGCACCTTGCTCACCTCCACTTTCTCCAGTTCTTCGATGGTCATCGTCTTCAGTTCCTCAGCGGTAGGTTCGCCGAAGATGCCTTCTGCCGGTATGATGTTCTCCGGCCCGAGCACCTGCCAGCGGTCGGTGCCGTCCTCCACCTTGTAGAACAGGCGTATCTCCTCCAGGTTCTTGCAGTTCTTGAAGGCTCCGTTCTCAATGACCATGCGCAGGTCGCTGTACGAGTTCTCCGAGCGGCCGTTTGTCTGCCAGAACTCCACGGCCTTCAGGTCGTCGCAGCCGTCGAATGCCCCTTTTCGGATGGCGATGGTCTTGTAGTTATAATATGAGCCCGGGTCGTTGTAGATGCGGAGCACGCCGTCGTGACTCTTCAGGTAGTCGCTGTCGGCGCCCTTCACCATGGTGTACCACAGGTTGGCGTTGTCCGGTGTGCGGCTCTTGTCCGAGAGCAGCGAGGCTGCGTTGAACTCATCGTAGTCGGCATTCCACAGGCGCAGCGTCTTCATGATCTCCTCGTGCTGGTCGTCGGCATTGGAGAGGGCTGTGCCGTCCTCTGCCTTCAGGAAGCTATAGACGGCACCGTTCACCGTGATGTCGTCGGAAGAGTGCTCGAAGGTGGTGATGCGGTTGCGCACCTGCACCCACGTTTGGCTGCCCAGGTATTGCTGATAGACGCTCGTGCCCACGCGAATCCATGCCTTGGGCGAGTAGTCGAGCATCGAGCCCCAGATGCGCTTCACCGCTGTGGGCGGCAGCGCCTCCCAGTGGTTGTCGCCGCTGGTGGTCCACTGCATCATGTTCACCTCCTCCAGGTTCTCGCAGTTGGCAAACGCGCAGTCGCCGATGAAGAAATAGAAGTCGGTGTTGGCGGTATAGCTCAGTGCAGCGCAGTCCTGGAAATAGACGCGCCTCACGCCCGGCATGCCCCAGAAGGCGTTGTCGGCGATGCAGCCCAGGTGGGTGTGGCCCTTGAAGAAGCCCACGAGGTCGTTGAGGATATAGACCTCGCCGCTCGACGGGAAGTTGTCGGCATCGATGCTGACGGCAGTGATGTAGTCCTTCTCGGCATTCACGTACCAGCCCTCGGCATCGAGATACCAGCCGTAGTCGCTGGGCTTGTGGACCGAGGTGTTGAAGTAGCGCGTGTAGTTGTGCTCGGTGATGTAGGTGTACTTCACGCCCTTGTAGGTGTAAACGTAGTCATCCGACGGTGCACGTTTCGGCACCTTCTGTGCCTCGATGACTGTGCCGTCTCTAAGCGTCACCTCATCGGGGATACTTTCAATCTGGGCAACGTCCTGTGCCCAACTATTTGTGGTTGTCATGCTGCAGAAGAGGATAGCAGCCAACATCCATAGTACATTCTTTTTCATCTCGGTTTGTATAAATATCCTTTATATTACTTATTAAGGTATTTCTTTCCATTCTTGATGAACAGTCCGTTCTGAGGCTCCTCTGACAACGGGCGGCCGTTGAGGTCATAGACGCGCTCGGTGCCGTCGCTGTCGATGGTGCGCAGCTGTTCGATGCCCGTGGCATCCTCCAGTGTCATGCCGATGGCGGCACGTGTGCCACCCTGGCGGCTCTGCAGCAGGAAGCAGCGGAAGGCAGGGATGGTGACGGCACGGTGTGCCTC
>JAEEGK010028956.1_pt1 | contig 11076 bp, 9 predicted proteins | sample 8958771 | NCBI WGS metagenome assembly JAEEGK01 (sample SAMN16246547, study PRJNA631951) | gut metagenome | biome: gut microbiome; feature: rumen; material: SC-attached | host: Bos | place: Iran: Karaj | collected 2018-10 | reverse complement strand
GGATTTTATTTAAAATATTTATTTTCAATCATTAATTTAATATCTTTGTCTTTAATATTTAAAATAAAATCTTTCTTCTTTGATAATGCATTTAAAAATAAATTATATGAATTATCATCAATAATATCATTAAAATCATTTTTAAATTGAATACAAAAATCATTAATAAATATATAATCATATTCATCTATTTTTTTTCGAAAAAACATTTCTTTATAATCATCAATTGATATATCTAATTTTTTATTAAGATAAATATTATATTTGATAATTTTAAATTTTCTCTTATCTGATATAAAAGAAAAAAGTTGATTTAAAGAATAAGGAGATTTAATTTTTGAAATTTCCATTTTTATATAAATTAATATTTAATTATATTTTTTTTAGAATTAAAGAAGTAAAAGGAATTGGATTTTTTTATAAAATCCAAAAAGAATGTAAAAAACCTAATTCCACAATGGTTATAGTGTTTATAAATGTGTAGATAATATTGTAAATTAAAAAAATCAACTGATTTAATGAACAATTTAATGAAGAAATTTTAGATTTATTTGGTATTGATGAAGATAATAAAGATAATAATAACAATGTGATTACTATGTCAACTGTAACAGCAACAACAGAAACTTCAACAGAGTCAACCATACTCATATTATCTACAGTAAAGGCAACTACCACTCCTACTTCTATTTCAACTACAACAACACCTACAGCTTCTTCTACAACATCTAGTATCACTCCTCCTTCTATAAAGGCAATTACTCCATCAACAACTACCACACCAATACGAAATGTGATTCAAGAAAAAAGAGATATATATTTAAAATGATTTATTTTCTTTTTATGATTAAATGAGAGATGTTGATGCTATCAAAAATTACATATTTTTTCTGAAAAATAAATGAAGAATAAAAAAAGAAAAATCATATAAAATTAAAAAAATATATATAAAAAAAATAAAAAAAATAATTAATTTAAAAAAAAATCTTTTCAAAAAAAAATATTTAAAAGTGGTTGAATGGGTAAGCGTGGAGAAATAAAGCACTTAAAGAGAATATACGCCCCTCACAATTGGATGTTATCTAAAGTGGGTGGAATATGGGCAACTAAGCCAAGTCAAGGACCACATAAATTACGTGAATGTATGCCATTATTAGTTTTATTAAGAAACAAGTTGAAATTAGCCCTAACAGGTCGTGAAGCAAAATTAATAATAAAAGCAAAAGAAGGAAATATTGCAGTAGATGGAAAAATAAGAAAAGATGTTAAATATCCAGTTGGATTTATGGATGTTATAAGTTTAATTAAATCACATGTTAATTATAGAATTTTATATGATGTTAAAGGAAGATTTGGCTTAGTTAAAATTAAAGATGATGAATCTAAATTTAAATTATGTAGAGTTAAAGAAAGAATAATGGGACCTAAAAAAATTCCATATATTATTACTAATGATGGAAGAACATTAAGATTTCCAAGTCCAGAAATTAAAAGAAATGATACTATAAAATTAAATTTACTTACAAATGAAATTGTTGCTTGTTATAAATATAAAAAAGGAGCTCATGTTATGATTACTGGTGGAAATAATATTGGAAGAACTGGTGTTATTGAAGAAGTTGAAAAACATCCTGGAAGTTATGAAATTGTCTATGTTAAAGATAATCTTGATAAAGTCTTCTCTACTAGATTAAGTAATATTTTCGTCATTGGAGATGACAAAGTTGAAATCACTCTTCTTAAAAATCATACTAGGTATTCTATTATTGAGGAAAGAGAACATAAAACTGGAAAAAAAACTGAAGAGGAAGAATAAATATATTTTTAATTTATTTTTGGGTTTCGAAAATTTTTTTTCAAATTTTTTAAATTAAGAGAAATTTTTTGATATTTATATATTTTTTTTTATTAAACATATTAAATTATTGTTATTCAAACTTATATTCATTAACAATTACAATCTAAAATTTAAAGTAACAAAGAAATATGAGTTTTATTTGATTCTATGAATCTTGTATTTTTAAATGGAGTTAAAAAATAAGATTTTCTTTTACTTTAAATCTATTTTAAAGATCAATACTTAATAAATTTTATTTTATAATAAAATAATATAATTTTTATTTGTTTCATTAATGGGAAATTCAACAATGTGTATTTGTCTTTCAAATCAAACAAAAGAAAATATTTCAAACATAAATGTATTTGATTTAACAAAAGAAAACAATGAATTTTCCAAAAACAATAAAAATTTATTAAATAAAGTAATAACAATTAAAAACAGAAAAATTGAAGAAAAAAAAGAAATTGAAGAAAATAATTCCAAAAAAATGAAAGAAAACTTAGAAAAAAATAACATAAACAACACAAAAACGATTAAAAATGGATTTTCTAAAAAATCAACAAAATCAGAAGAAAAAAATTTAGTTTCAGAAAAGAAAAGAAAGAAAAAAGAAGAAATAAAAGAAGACAAAACTGAAGAAAAAAAAAAAGAGATCATAGAAAAAAAAATAAATTTAAATAAAACAATAATAATATGTGGTCCTTTTGAATCAGGAAAAACTTCTTTTTTAATAAGATTATGTGATGATAAATTTGATGATTATTATATTCCAAGTATTAAAAATGAAATAAGAGAAAAAAATATTTTCTTCGGTCAAAAAGAATTTAAATTTAAATTTATTGTTACTAATAATTTAAAAGATAATTTTCATGAAGAAATTAATTGTTTTTTTGTTTTATATGATGTTAATAATAGACAATCTTTTAAAAATGCAAAAAAAATATTTTATGATTATTTATTAAATGAAAATAAAAATAGTGATATTAATCATAAAGTTGTTTTTTTTATAGGTAATAAAAAAGATTTAATTGATAATGTAAATAATAATGAAGTAGAAGATTTTTGTTTGAAATATAATATAATTAATATGTGCGTTTCTGTAAAAGATAATATAGGATTTGTTGCTTTAATACAAAAATTAAGTGAATATTTTCAAGAATAAATATATATTTTATATTATTAATTATTACATAGATATTTTATATATATAATATTATACTTGAAAAAAAACAAAAAAATTAACCAAATTATTTTTAAATATTTATAATAAAAAAAATATGAAAAAAAATAATAAAAGATAATAAAAATTAAAATAAACTGATGAAAATAAATTATAAATGTCAAAGAAACTAACAAAAGAATTAATAATACAAAAAATAAGAAGTGATAATTTTAAAAATATAAAAAAATTAAATTTATGGGGAACAAATTTAGATGATATTTCTTTATTAACAGAATTACCAAATTTAGAAATAATATCATTAAGTGTAAATAAAATAAGAACATTAAAGCCATTTTCATATTTATCAAAATTAAGAGAATTATACTTGAGAAAAAACATGATTTCTGATTTAAATGAAATAAAATATTTAATTGAAAATCAACATTTAAGAGTTTTATGGTTAAGTGAAAATCCTATTTGTGAAAATCCAAATTATAGAAATATAGTTATTAGTGTTCTTCCACAATTAAATAAATTAGATGATATTATTATTTCTGAAGAAGAAAGAATAAATGCAATTAAAGGAATTTCTCTTCAAATGTCACAAAACAAAAATATGAATAATAATATTGCTTATGATAATAATCATTTTTATAATTTTGAAAATGAAAAAATAAATCATGAAAAAATCCCTTTTGATAATAATAATGGTAATAATGATTATTATGATGAATTTATTATTAAAGAAAAAAAAAATAAAAAAAATAAAAGTTATGATGATAATAATCAATTAACAAAAATTAATAAAAAAAAAGATTATAAATATGAAGAAAGTTCATCAAATAGTGAATTTTTTGAAAGTGAAATTAAAAAAAATAATAATATAAGAGATAAATATTACGATAATGAAATAAGAAGAAATAATTATATTGATGATGATAAAAATTTTAAAAAAAAAAAGAGAAGAAATGATTGTTGTACTGATGATTATAGAAATAATTTTAATGAAAGAAATTATAATAAAGGATATTATAGAAATAATAATAATCTTTTAAATTGTGTTTTAATGTTATTAGATGAATTAAATGATAATGAATTAGATATTGTAAAAAGGAAAATTGAATTAAAAAATAATAATAATTATTATTAATTAATTAAAATTATATTCGTTGTAAATTATATAAATTCAAATACATACAATTAATCATTCATATATTTTTTAGAGATAAATTTTGACTTCTAATTAAATTTTATGTTTTATAAAGAATTTTTTAAAAACAAAATATAAAAAATTTAAAAATTCACTTTAAAATATCAACCCATAATTTTTATTTTTTATTTTTTTCTTATTATTATTTGATTACCCTTAAAATCTAATAAATTATGTAAAATTAATTGAGAAAGATTTGTATAAAAAAATAAAATAATAATATTAGATTAATCTTTCAATATAAATTAGAAATAATACAAATGAAGATTTTCTGAAATATCAAGTATAGAAGAAAATAGAAAAGAAGAATTTAAAATAGTTTATTAAAATTTAAATTTTAAATTCAATATATTTTTTTTAACTGAATTAATGGAATTTAAACCAAATTTAACTTATGAAAAAGATATTTTTTCAAAATAATAATATTCAACAATATCAATAAATTCAATATTCAAATATTGAAGAAATAAATTAATTATAAGTATTGGAATGTAAATTATATAAATTGAATTTATTTTATTATTTATTGTAAATTTATTTGGGTTTATTTGATTAAAATTATCCATTCCTACTTTTTATTATTAAAGGTTTAATTTAAAAAGAATTGAAATATTGTTAACTAATTTTAATACTAAAACCTTTTAAAAACCCAAAAAAAAAATTTCAAATTTATTTTACTTTTATTCTTTGAATGTTTTTGCTTAATTCATTAAAGTTTTTTTTAATAAAGGTTTTCATTTTTTTTCAATCAATTTTTTAAAAAGAAATTAAAGTTTTATTTTTTTCAAAAAAAATCGATAAATAAATTAAAATGGATTATAAAGGAATTTATTTTGGACAATCTAAATCTCAAAAATTTTTTGAATTTGGAGCTCATTTTAAATATTCTGATTTATATAGACAATTAGAAATTTTAGGAGGAAAAATATTAGATAATGAAAATAAACCTTTAATAAGAAATAAAAGTATTGATGATAATCCAAATAAAATTCCTTTTATTTCTGAAGAAAAAAAAATTTTAACAAGGAATAATAATAATAATATTTATTTAAACCATACTCATAGTTTAAATTTTAATAAAAGTTTAAATATAAGTAAAATAAGGAAAAAATCAGGTTTAATTCATTCAAGTAAAAATATTAATTATATTAATAATTTAATTGAACCTTATCAAAAAATAAAAAATAATATTTTGTCTTATATGCCTTTATCAAATGAAAAAGTTAAAAATAATATTTTAGGTTCTAATAGTATAATAAATAGAAATAAATATAAAAATTTATTTATTTATCAAATTAAAAATGATAATAAAATTCCTTCTTTAAAAACTCAAAATATAAATTCAAAAAAAAATAATAATAATAAAAAATTAAATGGTCCAAAAAAAAATAATAATATAAAACATAATAATTTGATTAATATTCATTCAAGAAATAAAAATTTATTAATAAATCCAATTAAATCAGAAGAAAGAACAAATTTATTATCAAATTCAAAGAGAAAAATGTTTGATAATAATAATGAAATATTATTTAGTAAAACTTTAAATCATAAAAAATTTACTTTAATTACTCAAAATTTTAAAAAGAAAAGTTTAAATAATTTAACTTCTTCTAAAAATGAGAGTAAAACACTTCTTTCTTCAAATAATATAAATTCTGAAAGATTTGGTTCTGTTGATGATTTATTAAATAAAAATTTAAATATTTTAAAATATATAAATAAAAATTATATAAAAAAATAAAAATTTTGGCTTAAATTATGAAAAAAATCAAATAATAAAATCTTTCTTTATATTTAAAGATTTTATTATTGTCTTTGCTTTTTTTTATAAATAATTAGATTTTTAATTTCAAAAAATAAAAATAAAGAACATATAAATAACTTTCTATATTTTTTATAATCAATATTAATTAAAATTCTTAAAAACTTTTTATTTTAATTCTTTTTTTAATTAAATTTACAAATTTAAATAATTAATAAATGAAAACTTAAAAATTAAATATAAAATTTAAACAACATTAATTTTTTAATAAATCATTAAATAATAAATTTTTTATATAAAGAAATTTAATTTTAAGTTTAAAATATTTTTTATTTATTTAAACTTTTATAAATGAATTTTGGAAATTTAGGTTTTTTTTCAGGATTATCTTTTTATAATATGAAATTAACTTCCGTTGAAGTAGAAAAAAAATTAGATGATCCTAATTCAACATTAGAAGATTTATTAATTGAAGAAGAAGTTATACAAGAATTAAAAAATCAAAATTCTAAATTAATAAAATTTTTTACAAAAGATAAAATTAAATCTCTTATAAATTATATTATTAAAGAACCTAAAGAAGATAATCAATTAACAGGACATAAATTTCCATTTGTTGCTTCTGAATTATTAAATTGTGATGAACAAAGTATTTCTGATTTTTTCCTTATGACAAATAATGAATTAAAAGAAAAAGAAGATAAAGAAAAAATTCATCATGAAAAAAATTCTTCTAAAGATTTTTCTGGTCAAAATATAAATGATATTTTAAATGAATTACATAAAGAAAAAGAAGAAAAAGAGGAAAAAGAAGAAAAAGAAGAAACAAAAGAAAATGAAAAAATGAATGAATATCCTATAGATAGAATTGAATTATTAGATTATTTTTTATCTTTTGTAGAAACTGAATCAGAATTAAATTACGTTTTATGTGGTTATTTCTCTAAATTTTTAATCATTTTATTCAATAAAAAACCAATAACTTTAATAAATTATTTTTTTAATCAAAGAAAAGATATTTTAGAAAAATTTATTTTTCATTCTTATAGAAAATCAATTGCAGATTTATTATCTAAATTCTTATTATTTGAAAATTATCAAAATGAAAATAATAATAATGAAGAGTTATTTAAAATCAGAAAAGAATTAATTGAAAAAATATTTTTAAATTTAAAGGTAACAGAAGAAAGAGAAAAAATTTCAAGTATTGTTTTAATGTTAACAGATTTATTTGAAACAAAAAAAATATTAAATGAAACAATGGAAAATGAAAATATCTTTACAACATTATTTTCAAATTTAAAAGTAAATTTAAATTTAGAAGAAAATTTAAATAATTTACAAATAAAAAATAATTATTCTGAAATATTATCTTTATTAACATTTATGATATCAAATAGTGATAATATATCAAAACCAAAATTAGATGATAATCAAAAAATAATTCATACAAATTTAAGTGAAAATATATTTAATTACTTCGATAATTTTATAGATAATTATAATCAAAAAGAAGAAACTTTTTCAAAATTAAATTCAATTCAATTAGTATTTAATGAATTAGAAATAAAACCATTAGGAATATTTAGAGTAAAAATATTAGAATTTTTTTCTTCTTTATTTCCTTATTTTATTAATATTAGTAATTATTATGATGAATTATTAATTAAATCAAATTTCTTTGAAACATCATTTAATTATTTATTTAAATATGAATGGAATAATATATTTCAATTATCATTATTATCATTATTTAAAAATTATTTAAAAGATGGAAATTATCATATAGAGCTTTCAAAATATTTATTTGAAAATCTTCAAATAATAAATATGATAAAAAGTCATATTTTTGAAAATGAAAATAATAAATTTAAATTTACTTCAAATAATAAAATAACACATGGTTATTATCCTTTTTTAATAAGTTTAAGTTATAAAATTAATTCTGTTATTGGAGGAATTCCTTTATTAATATTTAATAGATCAAGAGAAGGAAGTATAAACTTTGTAAATAGAACAGAAGGATATGATTTTTTTCATAAATTTAAAACTGGTTTTGGTTTTGATAATGAAATATTATTAAATGAAAATAAAGAAAAAAGAAACTCTACAAGTAAAAATTATATTTGTGAATCAATGCAAAAATATGTTAATGATGATTGGAATGAATTTTTTAAAAATAATATCAGTGATGTTGTTAAATTATATGAAAATAAATTATGTGAAATTAAAAATAATTTAGAAGATGAATTTGATGAAAAAGAAAAAGAAGATGATAAAAATCCTTTTGAAAAAGAAGATAATTTCTTTAATGATGAAGATAAAAATAATATTAATGAAGATAATTTCTTTAATAATCAAGAAAAAGAAAATAAAGAAAACAAAGAAAATATGGATGTTGTAAATATTGATGATTTTGAGTTTATTGATGAAATTAAAAATCCTGAAAAAGAAGAAGATATTAAAAATCAAACTGGAAATTTACTTGTTGATGAAATAGATAATAATAAATATAATGATGCAAATTTCTTTAAAGTTCCTTTTGATAATAATTATTTAGAAGAAGCTTTAAAAGATTTAGATTAAATAATAAACAATTATAAAGTATATTTACAATATTATTAAATGTGATAAACTTAATTACAATTTTTTTTAAATTGTTATTTTTGATTTTCTATTAGAGTTATGTTTTTATTTTTTTTATTTATTTTCTTTTATATTTAATCATTTATTATATATTTATATCTAAATTTAATAAAAATAAGTCATAATATTATCTTATTATTTTTCAATATTATAATCCCAAGTAAATGCAATATTCCAAAAAAAATCCTATATTTAATTAACCTTTAAGAAATAAAAATATTATAATTTCCAAAAAAAATAAACCCAATACATTACCTAAAAAAAAAATAATAATAATAACAATATTATAAACTCCTTTGAAATAATCATTTTTAATAATCAATTTATTCAAACTGTTTTAAAAATTCATTTAACTTCAAGCTTTCCCTTTTCAAAGCATCTAATTTTTTTTTAATAATAAAATTATTTTTTCCCATTACTTTATATCTTCCCTCAGAATTTAAAACAGGTTTTTCTTTAACTTGAGCAAGAATTCTAAAATCTTGATATTTTTTCATAATTTCTTTTCCTCTTTTATAAAAATCAATATCATTTAATTTTAAATAATCATCTCCAAATTCAATTAAATTAGAATTAGCTTTATTTACCATATTTATTTGACCTGCAAAACCCATTTTTGGAACTTTTTCACTATTTCTTTGTTTTTCTAATTGATGCATATCTATTATATCTTCTGTATCTTGTTTATTTTGTTCTATATTTTTATTCATGAATTTCATTGGTTTATTCTCTTCTAAATTTTTTATCATTTCTTTAGATAAAGTAGTCGTTTTTATATTTTCCTTCTTAAAATTATTTATTAATGTCTCAAATCTTTCTTTTGGATATTTTTTCTTAAAATCTATTTTTCTTTCTAATTTCTTTCTTCTTTGAATTTTCTTTGCTTTTTCTAAATTAAATATATCTTCTTTCTTAAAAAAATTAGTCATTGTTTTTGGTCTTAAATTTCTTTTTGTTTTAAAAAAATTAGTTTGAGTTATAAATTTATAATTTATATCTTTTTCAGGAGTTAAAATATTTTTTTCTGGAATAGTTGAAAAATTATATTTTTTAGTATAATTAATAGAATCATTGTTTTCTGTTAAAGTTAAAAAAATGCCACTAATCCGATTTCTTCTATTTGAAATTGGAATTAAAGTATTTTTTTTTTTGAATCTTTTTTTACACTATCTTCTAATTTTAAATTAAAAGGAAAATTTCTATTAGGATAAATAGTATTATATTTATTTGGACTTTGTGAAAATTTATTTTTTTTATTAAATAAACTACTTAATTGAGAAAAATTGGAATTTTTCCTACTTTTAAAAGAAGAAAAAACAGATATTTTTCTTGAGCTTTTTGAAGTTGAAAAACTTTTTTTATCATTAATTTCATATAAATTTCCATCTGAATTATATTGCTCTTTTAAAAAAGCATCTGTATCAAAATCTTCATTAAATCCTGCTAAATTTAATTTTTTAATATATGATGCTATTGAATTTTGAGAATATTTTATTCGAGATTGAATGTTGTTTCTTGAAAAAAATAGTTTCTTTGGAATACTCCTTCTTCTTCTGCTTTTTATTATTGATTCCATATATTTTTAAAAAACTTTTTTTTAATTTTTTATATTTTCGATTAACAGAATTTTATTTTATTTTATTTTTTATTTGAAAATATTATAAGTTTAAAATCAATAAATTCATGATTATTACTTTTATAAATATAAATACTATTATTATTTCTAACATTTATTTCTATTATTATTTCATTAAATTAAAATCAATGTGATTGTTAAATATAGATAATATTTCTAATCATAAATTATCATTAACAATTCTTTCTGATTTTTTAACGGTACAATTACTTTAAGTCATCAATTATAATCTAAAACTTTTCTAAGTAATATTTGAATATTAAATAAAAACAAAATATTATCAGAAAGTAAAGAAAAGAAGATTTATATTTTTATTAAAATATCAAGAATTAGATTTAAATATAATATGAAAGGATTTATTTAGATATAATAAAGGTATATTTAATTCTTTAAAAATTCCAATTTATTAATTTATGAATTATAATAAACAACAAGAATAAACTTTAATAAAAGATTATTGAATGGAAAGATAAATGATGAATTTTATTTATCCTCAATCCTCCCTATATTAAATAAATAAATTGAATTTTTTTTATTATTTTTTTCCTTATTAAAATTAATTATTCAATTCAATTTATTTACTCAATTAATTATTGGAATAATCACTTAAGAAATTGGAAAATGCTATATCAAATAACATGGAAATATTAAAGTTTATATACTATAAATCATAAATGTGAGGAATTTTTTTATAAAATAAAAAAAAGGTTTAAAATATTAAAAATAAAATAATGAACATTAATCATTAATAATTAAACTTGATTTATAAATTGGGGATTGGGGATTGGGGATTGGGGATTGGGGATTGGGGATTGGG
>JAEEGK010028955.1_pt1 | contig 11076 bp, 2 predicted proteins | sample 8958771 | NCBI WGS metagenome assembly JAEEGK01 (sample SAMN16246547, study PRJNA631951) | gut metagenome | biome: gut microbiome; feature: rumen; material: SC-attached | host: Bos | place: Iran: Karaj | collected 2018-10 | reverse complement strand
AAATATAGAATTAAAATTATAATAATAACTAATAATATTTATAAATAAAAAATAAAATAAATTAAAATAAATTTTAATTAGTAAAATATTAATAAAAATAACAAAATATTTTATTTATAAGAAAATTATACTATATTACATAAATGAAATATTAAACTAATTAAAATAGTATTAATTAAATATTAATTTATATTACTTAAATCATTTTCATTAATATTATTATTTAAACTTTGTTCTTCAATTAAATTATTATTTCTTTTTTTTCTAAATTTTTCAAAAAATAATCTAATATAATTAATAAAACGACTTATTAAAATAATAATAAACACAATAAAAAATTCCAAACATTTTCCATAAAATATTAATAATAAATCATAAATAAATTCTCCTTCTAAACCTAAAGAATAAAGAATTTTTAAATAAACTAGAAAAAAAAAATCAAATTTTATTATTAAAACTGAAATAATAATGTAAGTATTTTTTGTAAATTTGTTTAATTTTGAAATTTTTAATAAACTTAATATATAAAATGCACTTAAAATATTATATTTATATAAATAAATATGATGAAATATTTTTTTTAAAAAATTATTATTTTTTATAAATCCTAATAATTTATTATCTAAATTTATTAATGTTGTTTCTAAACTATAAATTTTATAATTTACAAAATAAATTAAATCACAAAAATTTATTAATAATAATATTAATAATATTAAAAAATATTGATTTTTTTTTGTTGATCGAAAAACATTTGAAATAAATTCTAAATAAGGAATAATTAAAAACACAAAAAAAGTAACTTCATTATCATTTGAAATAAAAATAAATAAAAAGTAATAAAAATAATTAAATAAAATAAAGTAATTTCTTTTTTTTTTATTTGTTATTATTAATGTAAAATATTTATTATTATCATTTTTTATTATTCTTAATTTAAAAGGAAACAAAGAAAATAAAAATCCAAAAAATATTATAACATAAAAAATCCAAATTATTTTTTTAAAAAATTTATTTGGTTGTTTTTGATAATAAAGATTTTGAACATTAAAACTAAATAATAAAATATGAATAATAAAATTAAAAATGAAAAAAAAAATATACAAATTCACATTTTTTATTGTATATAAAATTTTAAATTTTGAAATTTGAGTATGTATAAAAAAAAATGAAAATAAATAAATAAAAATTAAATACAAAAATTTAAATTTTTTAATTTTAAAATATAAAATTTGAAGTTTATTAAATAATTCATAATAAAATAAAATTCCAGAAAAAATTAAAATTAATAAAGAAATGTAAAATAATGTAAATTGTTTACTAATTTTATTAAATTTACTTTTAAATAAATGAATTAATATTATTATTAATAAAAATAAAAAAGATAAAAATTTACTTATTCTATAATTATCATAAATGTTATTAAAATAATAATAAAAGAAAATTAAATTATCAAAATTACTAATAAATAATAAAATTAAATATTTTCTTTTTTTTATTTTTATTAAATTTATTTCTATTTTCGTTGTAAAATAAAAATATAAATCAAATAAAGTTTTAATAATTAAAAAAAAAACAATTGGAAATTTTTTAATAAAATTTGTTTTATTTTTTAATTTTTGATTAATTTTTGTTTGAATATTTTCTAAAAAATTCATATAATTATTAGAATTACTAATTGTAAAATTTTCTATAGATTTAAATTTTAAATATTTTGAATTGTACAATTCTTTTTTAATATCAAAAAAAAAATTAAAATTTTTAAATTTTTTTTCATATTTTTCAATAATTTGTTTAAGTTGATTTTCTTTAGATTTTATTGCACTTATTCTAATAATTTCATCATCGCCTAAAAATTCAGGAATTCCAATTGATTCTAAAGGAATATTAATATTAGTAATAATTTGACTTATTGTAGGAACAATATTATAAAAATTAATTGTTTTTTTTCCTAGAAAAAATTTATTAAAATTTTCTCCAAATTCTTTAGTGTAAATTAAAAATGAAGGATAATTTTTTTCTAAAAAATAATTTCCATGAGGAACATAATTTTCTTCATAAGGAAATTCTTGCCCTCCATGATCGCTATTTATAATTAAAGCATAATTATCATTATTATCAATCCATTTTTTAAATAATAAAATATAAATTTCTAATGCGAAAGTATTTAAATATTGTTTATAATGATATTTAAAATATTTATGATTTGTATAATCAATAATATTTGAATAATATAAAATTGAATGAAAATCAAGAAAAAAATCTCTTTTTTTAATACAATTTTCAAATTTTTCATATAATTCATTCATATTATAAAATTTACTTAAATTTATAAAAACTTCATTTTTTGAAATTCCTTTTTTTAATGTTCCATCATTATTAATCACAGTATTTAAATATTTAAAAATAATTTCACTATCCAAATTTAAATCAATATCGCAAAATTTTAAAAAAGGAAATTTTTCATCAGTGGAAAAATATTTTGTAGTAAAAAAAACATCCGAATCATCAAAATAAAATCCAAAAGGAATTTCTAATCCTTCATATTCAATATTCATATAAATTCTTTTCATTTGATTTAAAATATTATCTTTATCAATTTTATTGTAATTTAAATTCATACTTCTTGAGCCTGTCAATTGACTTTCAAAACTTGGACCAGCTCTATGAATTTCATGAATTTCAGGCATAAAAAAATTTGGAAATCCACTTTTATTTAAATTTGTTATGTTATTTAACATATTATTTGCTAGTCCATCAATTGATAACCAAATAAAATTTGATTTTTTATATGAATTATTACATGAATATTTTTCTATTTCTGATAAATTTGATAAATTATTTTGACAATAATCGTTAAATAAAGTTTTAAATGAATAAATTTTTGCACTTTCTGGATTTAATAATGTTTCAAATTCTATTTTAATGTAAAAAAATAAAAATATTATTAATATAAATATGTTTATTGAATATAATGACATTTATTTTCGATAATAAATAATTAATAAAAAAAATTTTTTAATTTTTATCATAAAATATATTTAAAAATATGTTTGTTTATTTAATTGTGTTAATATTTATATTAAAAATTAATTAAAATTTTATTTAAAAATTAAAATTTTTTTTTTTATTTTATTTTATTCAAAAAAATTTTATTTTTAAAATATTTTCAATTTTTTTTTATGAAAATTTTTATATTAAATTTGATATATTATTATAATTATTATTATTTTTTAATTTCAATCTTATTTAAATCAAAATTAAAAAATATTTTCATAAATCTAATTTTTTAATATTATTATTATCATATTTATTTTTATAAATGAGTTAAAATAATAATATTTTTAACATTAATTTATCTTCCATTTAAAATAATAATTATATTTAATAATTTATAATATTATGTAATATCTAAAAAATATTATTAATTATATATAATAATTAATGAAAATTTACTTATTTATAAATAAAAATATTTTAATTAATAGTTATTCTAAAGGTGGCAAAGGATCTTTAAAGAAGGCACTATTAAATAAAAATGTTCCGTCTTTAACTAAATATTCTTTTTTTTTCATATAAACTTCCAATCCGCAAGTCATAACAACAATAACAATAATTTCAAATAAAAAGAAAATAATATTCAATAATAAAGTAACTTTATATAATCTATTTTTAGTATCATCATAATCAATTAAAAACGAAGTATAAAACTGATTTTGAATTTGACTAAAAACATAATCAATATTTTCTTGAACTCTTGTAAAAACATCACCAACTGTAATATAATCTTTAATATCTTGTTCAGTTATAGTTTTATTAGTTCTATTTCTTAAATCATATAAATTTCTATAATCATTAATAATTTGTCCGAATTTTTGAGCAATCAATTCATAACCTAAAATAACTCCATTTAAACAATAACCATTGTCTCTAGTAATGAAAGTAGTACATTTTATATATTCAGAACATAAATAATTTTTATCTATTTTTTCATCTGAAATTTCTAAATTCACTTGAGTCCAAAAATATTTTATTCGTTCAAAAATTGAAAAACTAGAACTTGAAGTAATTTCTGTGATTTTCTTTTCATAATTTGAAATATTCACTGAATATGTTAATAAATCATCAGGAATAACACTTTGAGTCATTATTAATCTTCTAACTGATCCAATAATTAAAGGTAAAGTGTTAAAATATGTAACAAAAGAAGAAAAAGTTGTAATAATTGTGTCATAATCTTTATTATATGTTAATAAATTTTGTAAATGAAAATAAAAAATTAATAAACAACCAAATAAAAATATTGCTACAATAAATAACATAAATCTGGATATTGTTATTCTTTGTTGATTTAATAATTTTAAAAGAGTATCATTATTAATAGCAGCGTCTTTATTAGATTTCATTTCTTTTGAACTTTTTGGTTCTTTAATTGCAATATTTTTAGTATTTTTGTCATGTTTTTCATTTTGATTAATTTTTACTAAATTACTTTTTGCAGGATTATTTAATAAATTTGAACTTGTAACATTATTTAATGATGATAACACAGAAGTTGAATTATTAGTATTATTATTTTTTGATACATCAAGTGCTACAGAATTCATTTGATTTATATCATTATCAATTTTATAACCACCTGATTTTAAAAAGTTCGTTTTAAAATTTTGAAATGTAACTTTATTTTCCATAGTAAAATTATGTAATAAAATAATATATAAATTTATTTTTTGTTTCATAAAAAAATTTTCAGGTCTATTTTTAAATGTTCCTTTTTCATTTTTTTGATTATCTAAAAACATAGAAATTATTAATTTAAAAATTCTTCGATTAAATTTACTAAACAAAAGTAAAGATAAACCAAAAAATGCTAAATTTAAAACTAACCATAAAATTTCTAATATAAATACAATTGTTCTTGAACTTTTTAAATAATTTGTTAAATGATCGTATAACATTTGATATAATTTATCTAAAATATAACTGATTGGTTTATCATAGTTATTAGTAAAAAAAAATACAACTTTAATAAAATTTGTTTTTATTTGTTTTCCTTTGTTTGTAATTTCTAAATATGTATCATTCAAATATTTTTTAAAAAAATATGAATCAACATCTGATTCAATTCCTGCTGATGAATCTTCGTCTTGAATACTATTTGTTAAATAAATTGCATAATACAATTCACTGAATAAATCTGAATAATAAGAAATATTTTCCCAAGTTTTAATAATTTTATTAAAATCTCCATAGATAAAACTCATACTATTTTGATTACATTTTTTATCATAATCAATTAATTCACTATAAAAATCTCTAATAGCTTCTTGCAAAGTAGAAACACTCAACATTAAATATTCAAGCATTTCAGCTGTAGTAATGTCCATATCAGTAAATTTTCCAAATTGATAAGTTTCAGATAATAAAGCACTTTGTAAATAAGTTGTTTTATCAGCTAAAAATTGAATTTTTATATAAAATCCTCCAATTGTTTGTACTCTAAATATTCTAATTAATTGATAAATAACATTTGATGCTGACAAAGCAAAACATAAAAACATTAAAATCCAAGAAAAAACTTCTAATTGAAACATATTTTTTTTTCTTTTTTTAGATTCAGCCAAAGCTTGAATATATTCCTTTGAATTTTTATCATATATATTATTTGCATGACTAATAATTTTATTTCCATTATTAAGACCAATATCTTCTGCAATTAAAACACTTCCTTGATTTAATTGAAACGTACTTTGATTTTGTGTTCCTCCTTTTTTTCCAAATTTCAAAGAATTAAACATTGATTTATTTGCAGCATTTCCTTCAGCAACAGTCACAATTTTTGTGCTTTGAAATTTTGTAGTATCAGCAAAAGTCATAGGATGATTTACATTATAGCCATCTTCATTAGACATAATGTCTCTGAATTGAAAAATATAAACTGGAATGTCATATAATTTTTTAACTGCTCCTTTAAACATAATTTGTAATGTTGAATTTTCTACATTTTCTCCTAAATCATCAATGTCATTTGCTGTTAAATTATTAGCTGCACTTAATCCTAATCCTTCATAACTTCCAATTATATTTTCCATTGTCATTGCAGCTTGTCCGTTTCCACTTCCATTTCTTTTCACAGTCAATAAAAATTTCAATAAATTTCTAATAGAATCGTCTTTAAAAGAAGAATCTCCCAATTTATTCAAAGCTTTAATAATATTTTGAATCATAATTGGTTTATTTCTAATAAATTCAATCGTTTCCATTTTTTTTCCAAATAAAATACTCGTATCACACAAATCAATAGTACTATTAGAAATTTCCAAACTTTTTGAATTCGGAACAAACAATTTATCTTCAACATCTAATTCATTATTATTATTCAAAGAAAACAAATTTTTACTGTATTGTTCAACATCATTATAAACCAATTCATCTTTGACTTTTTCAATAGTTTCTAAGGTGAATTTAAACGTAGTTTTCAAATCTTTGGGATCAATATCAAACAAATCAATTAAATCAGTGTCACATTTTCTTAAAGTATTTAAATTAAAAAAATAATTTTCTTCAATTTCTCTACTAATGCTCAAACAAATAAAATTATTATCCAAAATAAAACTCCAATTTTTATTTTTTTTAATTAAAATCTGTAAAATCATCATCAAACTCTTTCCAAAATGAGGCAAAGCACCCCCTCTAATTTCCGCGGGCATACTATGTTCATTCGCATCGAAAATGTAGGTCGATCGTTTTAGAAAATAATTTTCACCCACAAAAATGTAATGCAACATTGCGCGTGTGTGTGAAACTCGAAGTGATTTTGGAAAAATATTAGCGAAATCATCACCTAATAAATTCGATTGAATAAATCCTAATTGATTACAAAAATTAGATGAGGTGTATTTTATTTTAATTCCTTTTGAAAATTTAATTATTAATTGATTCATTGCACTTTCTGAACCGATGTATTTATCTACAAAAAAATTAAATTTGTTGTACATATCATCTAAATCCATGTTTTTAAATGATTCTCCGCCGAAATTTATGTTGTCGAAGGTTTTTAAAATTTCTGAGGGAATTCTTGTTGCGAACATGTTGTAAAATAAAAATGTTAAATAATAAAATTCTGTTCCTTTTCTTTCGCTTGAATACATTAATAAATTTTTCTTTACGGTTTTAAATACATTACTTAATTCGGATAATTTTTGAATTATTCCTAATAAAACTTCTCGATTTAAAAATATTGAATCTATTGATAATATTTCATTTGTGTCTGGATCTGTTACGAATTTTAAACTATTTTCAAACGACATTTTACTATCAATTAATTCATCAAAAGAATTGCAATATTTAATAATATTTCTATTAAATTCCATTCTCTCAAAAATATTAATAAAAATTTTATAAAATTTTAAACTACTTGTATTATTTTTAAACTTGTCTTTAAATTTACTAATATAAAAATTCAAACTATTATTAATTTCAAACGCTTGAATGAAATTCATTTTGTTCATATTTAAATTTAAGCAACTTTGTAATAAAGAATAGCTTAAAATTAAATTTCCTTTGACATTATAAAAATATTCACCTAAAAATAAAGTAAAAGGAATGTTATTATAAGAATCTTTATTATTAGCAAAACATGTTTCCATTAAAAATCCAAATCCTCTTGTTAATTTATTTGTAAATTCAGCGTTTTCTTTAATTCCGCAAATTGGAATTGGCTGAATTTCTTTACATTTACATTGTTCATTTACACATTTTTTTTGATGCAAAATTAAAACATTAATCATTTCATTTGCATTATTTGTTCGTTCATTAATTTCTATCAATTGATCTAATAAATAATTAAAACATTCTAACATTTGAGTTAAATGAGTTTCATCATAATTTTCAAATAAATATGTTTTTGATAAATGTAACATAAATTGCGAACGAAAATAAATTAACATATACAATGTAAAAAATGTTAAGAATAATTTAAAAAATGTGAATACTAAAATTTCTGCTTTCGTAAAATGAAAATCTTTAATTGCACTTATTACTTCAAAAACTATTGAAACGAAGCCATAATTATTTAAATATCTTATTAAAAAATAAAAAATGTTATTTTCTTCATAACTTCGAACATTAGAAATAATATCAATTAATAAAATAACAAAAATAATCGCAAAACATGTTGCTTTAAATTTAAATCTTCCATCATCGCTCATGAAAATTTCATAATATTCTATACATGATAAATCAGTAAAAAACACAAAAAAATAAAATGTATATAAATGAGTGTATCTTAATGTTACTAATTTCGTTCTATAGCTTGAATTTACAATAACAAAACTATAAAAAGTAAATAAATTAATCAAAACTAAAAAAACCAATTGAATTAATGTTAAAATCCCAACTGCAATTTTATTATAATTATCATTTTTAGTTAAAATCGGAACTGTCGCATAACTTGAAAAAATTTTACTTTCTGGTAATTTTAAACTACTTTTTATAAATAACATAAAAGTAAATGAATAATATTCAACAATGTATTGCGAAAATAAAGCGTTTAAATAAAAAAATAATTTAGGATACCAAGCTAAAACTATTTTATTTCCTCTATGTTTTTTAATTTCCATAAAATAATATCCACAATAACAAAAAAAAATTGCTTCGAATATAAATAAAGTTATTCCTATGTAATAAAAAATCATCATATCAATTTTGGGCAAAATGTTTATTAATTCTAATTTTCGTAAAAAATTAGAAATGTAAAAATTATTCTCTGTTTCTTCTTTTAATTTCCATGTGAAATTGCTTGTTATTATAAAAATTGGAATGTATTTTGGAATAATCATTAATAATATAAAAATTGGGTTTTTTATTATTGAATAACTAAATAATAATAAAAGTTGAGCGAAAGGAGAAATTTTTTGTCTTGTTGTGTTTAAAACATTTTTTTTTGTTAACATTTATTTAAATTTATTTTTATATTCAAATATTATAATATTATTAATTATTTTATCTTAAAAGAAAAATATTTTAAATTAAAATTCAATTTAATAATTATAGAAAAAAAAAATAAAATTAATTAAAAAAAAAAAATTTTTTTTTATATTAATAAAATTGTGTTTGTTGATTTTATTGAAACATTTTCTTTATTATTATTATTATTATTATTATTATTATCAACATTTAATTTTTTTTTTTTTGTGTTGTTGGACATTTTTTTATTACAACAGCTTCATTATTTCCTCCAGCTGAAGTTGTAATATTATTAATAGAACTTTTTTCTTTACTGTTAGTTAAAATTTTTTTATTAAAACTTTTTGATTCTTTGTAAATTGTTTTTAATGTTTTTAATCTTTGAGATAAATTTAAATTTGGTATTATTAAAACAGAATGATTTTTAAATGTATTTTTCTTTTTGTTTCTGCTTAAATATTTATTTCTAAATTTATCATTGAAATTTTTTTTGTATATGAAATATAAATCATTAATATTATTTTCATTAAAAGTTTTATTATTATTATTATTAATTTTTTTATTATAAAAAAGTTCTAAATTTCGTAAATCATTTTTTCTTTTAAATAATAAATTTTTATCTTCGTTTTTTAAATTAATTTCGAAATTTTTTTTTGATTTATTTTTAATTTTTGAAAAATTTTCTTTTGTTTTAAAATTATTTTCATTTGTTAATTCAATTTCACTATAATTATTATTATTATTATAAATATTAAAATCGGAATTTTTAAAATTATTTTCCAAAGTTGAATTTGATTTTTTTAATTTTCCTTTTTTTTCAATAAAATTTTTAATTTTTAATGATTTATTTTGAATCATTTTTAATCTTTGATTTTTTTCTTTATTTTTAATAAAATCATCATTAACCATTTCATTAGTGTATTTATCAATTAAATTAAAATGTTTTTTTGGATGAAAAATTAAATCATTGTAAATTTCATTTAAATTATTATTATTATTAAAATTAGAATTAAAAGTTAATTTCGTATTTGAATAAGAATTATTTAAAATATAATTTGAATATTTTTGTAATAAATTATTTCTTGAAATTTGATTTTCATGAGAATTTCCAAATTTTTTTATGTTTTTTTTAAGTTTAAAAAATTGATTATTAATTTGCGGATTTGTTGATTTGCTTTTTACTTTTTTTTTTTCATTTTGAAAAATTTCATTTTCTTTGTAATTTAATTTAATTTTAAAATTATTTGAAAATGAATTTTCTATTAATTCAATGAAAAAATTTTGAATTTCTTTTGAATTTGAATTAAATAAAAAATTAAAATTTTTATTTAAATTTTTAAGATTTTTATTATAATATGAATAAAACATTAATTTTTCAACATTTGAAAAAATAAGTTTAAAATAATATTCAAAATCTTTAAATAAAGTTAAAATAAAAAATAAAAAATTTTTATTAAATTTTGTTTCTTTTACTTCGATTTTTAAATGTAAATTATTTAAACGAATTAAATAATTTGGAAATTTATTAATGTATTTTTTATTTATTTTATAAAAATTTAAAATCATTGGATGATGTAAAGAATCAAACATTTTTTGAATGTAATCTAAAAGAAAATTTAAAATATTTTCTAATAATTCATATTTTTTTTCTAATTTTAATTTTAAATTATTATTATTTAATTTATTTTTTTCAATTAATTTTATTATTATTTTTACATTTTCTTTTAATTCATATTTAAAATTATTATTATTTTTATTTATTTGAAAATTTAAATTTTTTAATTCATTTTTTAAATCTGATAATTTTGAATTTTTTTTAATTAAAGATGAATTTAAATAATTGAATTTATTTATTAAATTATTATTATTTTTTTGAATTAAATTAAATTTTTCAATTACATTTTGATAATTTTTTACATTTAAAAATTTAAAAATTTTAAATAAAATTTGTTTTTGTTTTAAATAATTTTTTAAATTCAAATAAAAATTTTTATAATCTTCTTTGAAATTAATATTTAAAATATTTATTAATTTTTTTAAATTTTTTATTTTGTTTTTATAATTATTCAAATCATTTTCATATTCTTTAATATTTTTTTTAATCATAAA
>JAEEGK010028954.1_pt1 | contig 11077 bp, 8 predicted proteins | sample 8958771 | NCBI WGS metagenome assembly JAEEGK01 (sample SAMN16246547, study PRJNA631951) | gut metagenome | biome: gut microbiome; feature: rumen; material: SC-attached | host: Bos | place: Iran: Karaj | collected 2018-10 | reverse complement strand
TCTGTTTCCTTTTGTGACATTTCTTCAAAAGCAACATTATATTCAGTTGAGCATAATTGGAGTTTGTTACTTTCAGAATGCAAAAAAATCAAGCCGTCTATCATCATAGAAGGGGAAGAAGCAAAAAATTTTTTTTCTGATATAGATATTGTATATAGAGAACCACGTGGTCCTAGAAAATATGCGATTGTCAAAACAGAATATAAAAAAAATGATTCTGTTTATACCGAGGAATATGTATGTTTATTGGTGGAACAATATTTTATAATTGTTGGGAAAAAGGGAGAATGTTATTGTCGCTTTAGGAGAGGTTCACTAAGGCAATGGAGAGACATATTAATGGAATTAGACCCTAAATTTAAAGAGTCATACAAGGTATACAAAGAATATGGAAATGATTATATGAATGAACCAGATTGAACTTAGCATATTGTTTTGGAATGAAGTAGAAACCAATAAGATGAAAAGAACAAATACAATGGTATGGGTTATAACTCAGACGAACAACTTTTCTTTTTTCAGAGTCAGAGAATAAGGGCTTTCCCTACCAGATCGTGTTTCCAAGCCGTTGACAAAATAACAAAAAGACGAGGTTTGAACGCCTCGTTTTTTTGTCGTTCCCCAATTCAGAAAGACAAGAAACAGGAAATACATTGACTAATTCCTAAAAAAGAAATAAAATGATATACGAACTCCGGGTGGAGTTTGAATAAATGCACATAATATCGGTAAAAACACTGAAACTTTTTTTGGAAGCGTATCCAGATGCTGAATCTGCTTTAAAAGCGTGGATCTTGTACGTAAAAAAGGTTCAATGGACCAAACCAAGCGATGTGCTGGAAAGTTTCAACAACGCGGATACATTAAAAAACAATCGTGTTGTGTTCAACATCGCGCACAATAAATACAGATTGATCGTCAAGGTGGAATATAAAAAGAATGCTGTTTTTATTCGATTTATTGGTACGCACAAAGAATACGACAAAATTGACGCGGAGAATATATGATAAAAATTTTAAAAACCGAAACCGAATACGAAGACGCTCTCAAACGCGTGGAAACGATCATGGATCAGGATTCTCCAAGCAATGAGGATTTAGACGAAATGGAGCTTCTTGTTCTGCTGATCGAAAAATACGAGGAAGAACATTATCCCATAAGTTCCCCTGATCCTGTGGAGTATCTGAAATTTATCATGGATAAAGACGGACTGACCAAAAAAGATATGGTAAAATACATCGGCAGCCCAAGCAAAGTCTCCGAAGTACTGTCTTACAAGGTCAAACTCAGTCTGAACATGATCCACAATTTGAACGAAGGACTGGGGATCCCGTTGGAGATCCTGAGCCGTCCTTATGACAAAAAGGAAATCAAAGGCAAATATCCGCCTGAATACTACGCTTGCTTCAATGAGCTTGTGAAACGCAACGATTTCCCTTCATTCACAGGGACTTTAAGCGAAGCGAAAGAGAGAAAAGATGAGCTTCTCGCGGCTCTGATCAATGGTTTCAAGATGGGGGAGCAATGCTATTGCCGAAAAACAAAAAACACAGAAATAGACCATTTCGCCTTATTCGCGTGGCAATGCAGGATCAAACAGATGATCTCATCCGAACAGCTTCCGGATTTTAAGAAAGACAAACTGCCGGAGACTTTTCTGCGTGATGTGGCCAGGCTGAGCTATTACGCTGACGGGTGCAAACTGGTAAAGGAACATCTGAACAAATTCGGGATCCATTTCGTTATTTTGAAACATTTGCCAAAAACCAATCTGGACGGGGCGGTTTTTATGTTCAAGAAACACCCTGTTGTCGCGTTGACTCTTCGCTACAACAGAGAGGATAATTTCTGGTTCACGCTTTTGCATGAACTTGCACATGTTATTCTGCATTTGAAAGATGAAAATACTTCCTTTTTTGACGATACTGCGGACGAAAAAAGCGGTACTATTGAAGATTTTGAGCAACAGGCAAATGCTGAAGCCCAAAATGCGCTGATCCCCGACAAAATTTGGAATCAATACAAATCCGCCGGTTACAGCATTGATGATCTGTCTAATAAGCTGCAAGTAGCGCCTTCCATCATTGCCGGAAGGATCCGGTTTGAAACACAAAACTATCAGCGCTATTCAGAGCTTGTATATAAAAACGACATCCGCAAAAAACTGGGTGTAGAATAACTTCGTTACCTCTTAAAACAAAACGCCATAGACTTTTTTGCCTGTGGCGTTTTTTATCAAATGGGTTCCCAATTCTGAAAAACAAGAGAGCCGTTCACGCAAAGCATGAACGGCCTTCTCGAACTGATATAACTAATTATGATGACTCGTAATAACTATGCAAAAACAACTACAGCGGACAACTAAAGGGGCTATTTCTCGTCTTTCTTTTTGCCAAGCTCTTCCAAGTACTTGGCTAATTCTTTCATATCTTCCTCTTCCAGTTTATCTTTCAAAGGTTTCATAATGACCTTTTTATCTTTGATAAGACCTTCGGAGATCAGTTTGACGATTTCTTCTGGTTTGTCTTTGTACTTTTTCTGGATCTTTTCAGAGGTCAGATCCGCCGCTTTCATTTTACGGCCTATCGTGGTGGTAGCTTTTCCGTTTCCACCATGGCAGGGTGCGCAGTTCTTTCCCCAGGCGACAGGGACTTTTTTGTCCGTGTCTGTCTGTTCCGCAGCATAAGCTTCTCCTAAGCAGAGAGCTAACGCACAAATAATAATCGGCAGATACTTCATATTCTTCCAATCCAACAAGTGAAGATGTTGAGAACTTCAAATGTTAAAGTTGTCCGCGAGCGTTTTATCTCGAGCCGGTGTTAAGTACACTCTACTCACACCATTTCATTAGACGATGTTTTTTTTAATTTATTCAAAAGAAACCGAATTTTTTTGATTTATTCCGCATCTTCTTCCGCGGCAGGTTCTTCAACGATGATTTTATCGGTCTGCTGGGCGATTTCTTTTAAAATATCGAAATCTTTTCGGTTATTGGCCGGGTCGAATTTGTAGTAATTTTCCAGATCAATGAGGAATTGACGGCGGTTTTCGAGTTCTTTTCTGAGTTTTTTATCGCGTGTGGCAACATAAACAGCGGCCAGAGATTGTTTGTCTGTGATCTCGACACTGTTTTTAGTGACTTGATAGGAAACATCATAGATGCCGTCAGCGTCTATGCGGAAGACATCATACGGGGGAGAGAGGAAGTTGGGCAGGTTGAATTTGAATACCGATTCCCGCGGATGTTTGAATTTGAAGGTTTTGCTCATACTGCTGATCTCGTAGTCCAGATCCAGCGCGCAGAGCAGGGCACCGCGGGGACATATAATGGAGGAAAGGCTCCAATCCAGTTTGCTGTTATCGTCCAGGGTCTGAGTGGTGATCTGCTGCCAGGAGTCGCCATAGAGGAAAAAGACTTCCAGCAGACGCGCCTCGCGATTGATCTTTTGGATGGGGGTGATCAGGTCGCGGTATTTGACCAGAGAGCTGATATTGAGATTGAACCAGTGCAGGGAAGTGATCCGGGAGCTGAGCGCCTGCCAGGCCAGCGCGCGGAGTTCATTGGGAGTGGGAGCCAGCCGCTTGCGTTCGCCTTGCGCGGTCCAACTGTCGAAGGGGCCTTGTATCCAGGCGGATATGGAAAGAGGACGGCTGTTTTCGCGCAGATTCCGGGTGAGGATGCCCATCGTTTCCAGCGGAGCGGCCCAAGTGATCGGCTTCTTTTCCCAGCGGGAATAAAGGTCCCAGCGTTCAAAGACGTTAGGAACAGCGAGACGAGCCACATTGAAATGCGGATAATCGGAAACGCCGGCATACTGGTTCCATTGCCAGGGATTGGTCAGGATCAGCGAGGTCGGGATGCGGAAACCGCCGTAAACACGCAGCAGTTCCAGAGCATCCTGCGGAGGACAGTTGTTGATTTCATCCTGCACGTTCCCAAGAGATTCCGCCGCGTGGATGTTTTTCAAATTAGCGTCATTGTCATATTGGGGCAGCGGCTGCATGGTTCCCATCCATTTGATGGGATAGCGCTGATAGAGACCATCTTTTTCGGTTTGATCCGTATAGCCGGGGATCTCCTGGATGTTGGCGGTATTGATATGGAGTGACTTGAGGGTCTTGAGCCACGGTTCCTTGGTCATGACGTTGGTGCCGTGAGCGTCCGCGGCGATCCAGCCGCCGCCGATGTCGAAGGATTCCCGGCGGACACGCAGCTGTTCCCAGACGGAAGTCGTTTCATAAGAGCGTTCCGGATTGACCAGGTCGATCTCCACAACGGCTGTTGTCAGCTTGAGATGGGTCGGAGTCTTGGCAATGGCCGCTATCTTCTGGCCGGGCTGGAGGATGCCGTTGAAGGGATAAGTGGAGATCTGGCGGGTTTCTTTGTCTCCTTCGCTGCTGAGGGAAGCGATTTCCTTCAGCATTCGGAACGAGCTGGACAGGTAAGGCTGATAGATGCGGACAGAGGATATCTTCCAGTTCTTTTGGGAAAGGTTTTCCAGGTAGAAAACAAGAGAATCCGGCCGCAGGGGATCTACCCCGGTGGAGAGGAAGCAGATAGAAGAAAGACGGACCTGCGGTTTGGGGATCGTCACGCTGAGAGAGTTCTTGCGTGAGTTGACCCAGTCCGTAAATTCCAGCTGAAAGGTGTTGTCCGGTTCTATCCATTTGGGGAACATGGAATTGAAGCTGAAAACCGTTAGAGCGCCCGGAGGAATGGATGTGTCGTTTTCCGGCCATTCTGCGGGGGTATCCTCCCAGGACCAGGCTTTGTTGAATACATTGCGCTTAGGCTCGTTATTATCAAAGCGCAGAACATGGACATTGACTGTGTCTTCCGTTTTTTTGGAGTCGGCGGGAGCGGTGTTGCGTATGAAAAGCTGGACGCGTCCGCCCACGGAAGGTTCATCCTCATAGTCAAATTCGATGCCTTCCAGTTTCTGATGAGGTGTGACGGTGATGCCGACGACCTCCAGCGGGAAGTCTTCGTTGGCATCCGCATCATCAGCGGCAGCCGGCAAGCAGACCGCCGCCAGACAACAGACCGTGGCCAGAAAACGGATGTTGGATGGAATCAGGCGTTTAGAGCTGGACTTCCAATGTGACAGGATGGACAGGACATTCTTCATAAACGGGTACTAACAGGACTTTTTTGCCTTTGAGTTCAGGGGGGATCTTCCACCACCAGGCCAGGAAATCATGCGTAAACTGGTGGGAACCTATCGGTTTATCATCATAAAGTATCTCCACACGCGGACCGTTGAGAGGGGCGATCATGCGGGTCTTGGGATTGAAAACAGAGAAATCGGAGTATGTTTCACCATTTTTGCCGACCAGATTGATATAGATCTGCAGGGTGTCGCCCTGAGTGGTGTCGTTGGGATGATAGGCATCCAGGGTCAGCTTGAGCGGTTCACCCCAGGAAGCGGTAAATTCTTTGCCGGCTTCGATTTGGAAGGAGATGGAAGCGCGGGGAGCAAAGCTGTCCAGCGGAAAGTGAGCGATCATGTTGTCCGCGTCTTTGGAGCGTAAGCCAAACTCACTGAGAACGTAACTGCCCACGGGAAGCTGGGTGCTGCGGACTTTGCCGTCCAAAGTGATAAGCTGCCATTTTCCGTCACCGTAAGTCGTTCCGGTTTGGGAAGCCGGGGTTTTGTAGCCGGTCATCAGAGCTACCTGAGTCCGTTTGTCGGCAGTGCGTTCCACGGTATAAGTGCCTGTTGGGAAATCTTTATCTATCGGTGTGACTGTGCAGGAGCGAAGATCCGCGGCGATTTCCCAGGTGTAAAGTTTATCGTTGAGCGGAAGGTACTTGCCATAAGGTTCGGATTCATTGAGCGGCAGTTCGCAGTCGTAAATACCGTTGTTATTGTAATCGCGCAGGACATAGTCGGACGGAAAGAACTCCAGAGAGCTGACTTTCTTGGCGTTATCAAAATAAAGATCATCATTCAGGACTTCCCGGTGGGATACGTTCTGCGAGAAGGTGAAATCGCAGTAAGCGTCTTTGAAGGCAATGTGCTGGAGCACCTTGTTGATGTCCAGACTGCCTTCCAGCACCCAGCCGTTCCGGACAGCGGCAAAGCCGTAAAAATCGGTGAATTTCCCAGTTTTGGGATCCATATAGCTGCGGGGCGCGCTGAGGAAGCCGCTTTCCAGGTACATGATGGGCTGGATGATGGAATCGGCGGGGAGTGTGCCTTCCGGCAGATTCAATGTAAAGGGACCAAAAAACTTCCGGTATTTGGCAACCTTGTTGTCGCGAAGGATGGGATCGTCTGTCAGGTCACCGTTGTTGTTCAGGTCAATGATAGCGGTATCATAACCTTCGCCTATTTCTTTTTCGGTCAGGCGCATGATGGTAATAGGCTGTCCCCAGGAGGCGATGGTCGGCGGGGTGGGGAAGTTATCACCCAGTACGACAGGACGTTCTGCTGAAAAAAGACGGGCATAGAGCTTTTTGGAAAGAGTTTCAGGTTCTTTGGTGACTTCCGCCGGCTTTTTATCGCTCAGGATGACAACAGTGCAGTAGCCCTCCGGGCTGTAAAAGGCGGTACGGGCATCCAGTTTCTTAAAATGCAGCGGGAATGTTTCCGCGCAAAGATTTGCAGTGCAGGCGGCTAAGATAACAGCAGCCAGTCCCCATAAACAAACAGTCTTTTTCATTCTAATCATTCCGTGATTGGATCAGCCTGGAACGGCGATGACACTCAACGGAAGATATACTCTCATGGAAAAGGGCTTCTGTCGAGCAATGATAATAAGAGAAAATTGTTTCATTTTATTTTCCAAAGAGGTATCATGAAGGGGTTATGAGTTTTAGCAGAAGGAACTTTATTGTGGCGGCTGCTACAGCAGCGGCCGGAGCGATCAGTGCTCCCTATATTGCAACGAATATGCGCGCGGCCGCAGCCAGAGGTGACGGCATCCCGTCCAAGATCATCCATTATGTCTCGGACGGAACCAGCCCTTCCATGGTCACGATTTCGGATGTTTTCTCGAAGATGATCCGCGGCCGGGGTCTGTGCTGGATGGAAATGAGCCGCACAGAAGGAACCTTCACAGGATTGATGGACATGGCGTCCCTGAATTCCTGCGTGACGGACAGTTCCGCGGCATCCTCCTCCTGGGGCAGCGGTTCCAGGATCAACAACGGTGCGGTGAACTGTCTGCCGGATGGAACTCTTTTGAAACCCCTTTATGAACTGCTGCGTGAGCCGCACTGGAAGCGCGGTTTGGTCACGACGACCGAGATCACTCACGCGACACCGGCCGGATTCGGTTCCGCCTGCAAGAGCCGCGGTGATACCACGGAGATCGCCAACTATTACCGCAACCTGGGCATTGATGTGCTGCTGGGCGGCGGCCAGAGTCTTTTCAATGAAGAGATGCTGGCATCCTACGACCGTTATGGATATCAGATCGTCAAGACAGCCGATGAGCTGAGAAAGATCGATGTCAATAAGAAGGTGCTGGGTCTGTTTGCTGGCGGTCATCTGCCGATGACGATCGACTGGCTGCATCACAAGAGTCTGCAAGCAAAAGTCCCGCAGCTGGCGGAGATGACCTCCAAGGCTTTGGAGATGCTGGGCGGGTATGAACACTTCATCCTGCAGGTGGAAGGCGGCCGTGTGGATCACGCCTGCCATGCTTCCGATGCTCCGGGCGCGACCTATGATCACATCGCGTTCGATGATGCCATCCAGATCGGTTTGGATTATCAGAAGCGGCATCCCGATACGCTGATCGTGGTGACGGCGGATCACGGCTGCGGCGGTCCCAGCATGAACGGTATGGGCTCCAACTACACCAGCACGCCGAAACTGCTGCCCAATATGAAGAACGCTCTGGGTTCCTTTGAGAGACTGACGGGCGACCTGAAGAAGTGCGAAAACGCGGTGCAGGTCCAGCGTTATCTGAAGGAAAAATACAGCGTCCAGATCGGAGTGGACAAGGCCGACCTGCTGCTGCTGGCTCGCGACGGCAAGGGCTGCGTGGGTTATGATCCGATCGGCGGTTTCACCGGTCAGCTGGGTCAGGTGCTGGGCAATTACTTCGGCATCAGCTGGGGTTCCGGCAATCACTCCGGCGACTTTGTCGCACTGGTGGCCAAAGGCCCCGGAGCGGAACGCTTCAAAGGCAACATCCGCAATACGGATGTGTTCCGCAATTATATGGATTTCGCGGGAATGAATTTCCGCAACAAGGAATGGACAGGCGAAGCGCAAAAGACCGCTTCTGTTTCATTCGACGGTCACTGGTTTGACACTGCTTTAGTCTAATCTTTGGCACAATAGTCAGCTATCAGTTGTCCGCACGATGACTGATAGCTGACGATTTATTTTATTATTTGATATTTACTATTTGTTGATTTTTGCACCATGGCAACAGTGGAAGATGTGCGTAAAGCTTTGGAGACGGTGAAGTATCCCGGTTACTCCCGAAGCATCATTTCATTCAATATCGTAAAGGATATCCGCATTACCGAGACGGGAACGGAGGTCGAGCTGCAGCTGACGACGGACAAGGAAGAAGTCGTGACGGCGCTGCGGAACGGAGTCGAGCGGGTGGTCGGTGAAGTGACCGGGAAACCGGTCCAGGTCAAGATCACGACTCCGCAGGGACCCGCGCCCGGACAGGCGGCTGATCCTTTCTCGCGGAAGGCCAGCATCCCCGGAGTGAAAAACGTGATCGCCATCGCCAGTGGAAAGGGTGGCGTGGGCAAATCCACGATCGCCGTCAATCTGGCCTGTGAACTGGCGCGCAAGGGACGCAAGGTCGGTCTGCTGGACTGCGATATTTACGGCCCCAGCATCCCTCTGATGATGGGGGTGAAGACTCAGCCCGAAGTGGACGCGGAGGAACGTCTGATCCCGCCGGTTCAGTACGATGTCAAACTGATGAGCATCGGTTTTCTGCTGGAGGAGGGTTCCCCGGTGATATGGCGCGGACCTTTGATCATGAAAGCGATCCAGCAGTTCCTGATGTACGTGGTCTGGGGCGAGCTGGATTATCTGCTGGTGGATCTGCCGCCCGGAACCGGCGACGCGCAGTTGTCGCTTTGCCAGACGGTGCCTTTGACCGGCGGCGTGGTGGTGACCACACCGCAGGAAGCCTCCATCGGAGTGGTGCGCCGCGGCATCGGGATGCTGGAACAGGTGCAGGTACCGATCCTGGGCATTGTGGAAAACATGAGTGGTTTCACGACACCGGACGGTCAGCGCGTCAATATCTTCGGTGAAGGCGGCGGCAAGGCGGAGGCAGAACGCAAAGGTTATACTTTCCTGGGAGATGTGCCGCTCTTTGTGAATATCCGTGTGGGCGGTGATCAGGGGGTACCCGTTGTGGTCTCCTCACCGGAATCGGACGCGGCCAAATGCTTTGCCGGAATCGTGGACAAACTGATCCAAAAGGTTGAGAAATGACAGAGAACCCCGGAATCGATCCTCAGCCCAATCAGGAACCGCTCCAGTCGTCCGCGCAGGAACAAATTCCAGCGTCTGACGAGGTGAACGCCGCGCCGAAGACGAAGCCGGCTGATGCTCCCGCCGTTACCGAATCGGAAGTGTGGGATGCGCTGCGGCTGGTGTTCGACCCGGAAGTCCCGATCAATATCGTGGACATGGGGCTGGTTTATGACGTGCGTGTAGAGGGCAAAAAGGTGTTTGTAAAAATGACCCTGACCATGCCGGGCTGTATGATGGGGCCCAGCATTGCCGGTGACGCGCAAGTGCGCATCCTTGCTCTGCCGGGTGTGGAGGAAGCGAATGTGGAAATGGTCTGGGATCCGCCCTGGCATCCCAGCATGATGAGCGAAGACGCCAAAGTCCGATTAGGAATGGATCTGTAAATGAAAAACGCGATTGGTTATGAATGATAACGGATCGCGTTTTTTGTGATAAAAGCATAATTTTATGAAAAGAAAAAGAGTCATTATTTATATTTCGTTCGTTGCCATTGGTTTCATTGCATGGTTGGCATTATCCATATTTATATCCTATGATGGAAGCGAAGAGAGTAAGAAGAGTAACAGGGACCGAGATAAATTTAGCAGTATAGAGGAATTCATAGTAAATACATACGCGGAGGATATTGAAGCATCCTATAAAGATCTTTCTTCAAAATTGACATCCGATGATTCTATAGAAAAAGTACTCATGAGAGTATATGAATTAAGGTATTGTCCAAAGCTTTTTGAAATATATGAAAGAGCGACTGTTGGTGCAGATCAGAGAACTAACAAGTTTTTGAAAGGATTCATTGATGACGATTTTAAGGAGAAAATGGGGTTTGTTTTAAATACGTATAAAGACAGCACTAATAAACTTTATTCATTTAGCCAAAATGAATTGTTCGCATACACGACTAACACGATACAATCAAAAATCATAGAAAATCCGGTAAGCGGAGATCCCGAAAATAAGAAACCAATACCTGTGGATCCGGCGTATTTTCAATTTCAGGCATTAAGTTCATACATGGGAACAAATTTATTGCCCTTGCTGCCGTTTTTTCAGTCACAGCTTTGCGCGTCGAGTAATTATGTTCCTGCTGTTGTATGCCTGAAAAACATGGAAGGACAGGGAAGGTTAGTACTCATTCGAGGACTGACAAACGAGACTCCGATTGTTTTACGCTTGATACTGCTTGAGGGAATGATAGATATCAAACCGAATAAGACGTACCCGGAGACTGAGGAAATTTATAAAGAATCAGAACGATATTTGCTGCCGCTGACAGAACATAAAGATGATGTTGTAAGATGTGCTGCGATTAATTGTTTAAGATATTATATTAATGATACGTATAAGGTTTTTTCCATTTTAAGAAAACATATCAGTTCTGATCCAGATGATGGAGTCAAGGCTTTTTCAATTTTCAATTTTGTGGGAATGTATAAGAATCACCCGGAGAGCGTGAGTGAAGAACAGAAAAAACGAGATATTGATATGATTGAAGAATTGGAGAAAAAATCCAAAAATAAAGATGTTCATAAAGCGGCACAGATGTTTTTAAGATCAATAGAAAGTCAGAACCAGAAAAAAACGATACGATCAAATCAGAAATCTGTGAAAGA
>JAEEGK010028953.1_pt1 | contig 11077 bp, 10 predicted proteins | sample 8958771 | NCBI WGS metagenome assembly JAEEGK01 (sample SAMN16246547, study PRJNA631951) | gut metagenome | biome: gut microbiome; feature: rumen; material: SC-attached | host: Bos | place: Iran: Karaj | collected 2018-10 | reverse complement strand
GGGCTCTCCTGCCTCTTTTCTGCGGGACTTCTCATCTTTATAAAGATCCTCCCACACGTGGTTGGCATCGGTAAGAGACTGAACAACGCCGTGGTCTGTGATGGCAATACCCGGCATTCCCCACTTGTAGGCCTGCTTTACAATGTCTTTTACCTCGGAAACTCCGTCCATATCACTCATCTTGGTATGGCAGTGGAGCTCCACTCTCTTGACATCTGCGTTGTCAACTCTCTTGACTGTAAAGTCAGGAATCTTCTTGACGCCGACAACGGACTGAATAGAGAGTTCGTGATCAAATCTGTCAATTGCAGCAATTCCTTTGATCTTAACAAAAGCACCCATCTTGATGCTCTTTGTTATATCTGGCACATCTGCAGTGTTTACGAACATCTTGACTGCGATGGAATCTGTAAAGTCAGTCACAGCAAAGATGAGAATGGTCTTGTCATTTCTGATGTCTCTCTGATCCCACTCGATGATCTTGCCGTGAATGGTGACTTCACCCAGCTCGCCCATAAGATCAACAAGCTTCATGGCCTCATCATCAAAGTCTCTTCCAAAGAGAACATCAGGATTATCGGACCTCTTGTAGCTTCCGCCGAAATCTCTTTTGCCAAAGGATTTCTTCTCGCCATCTTTGGGTGCAAATGAGGATGCCTTGCCCTCAACCTTGGAAGGGCTACTTTGCTTGGCTGTTTCAGAAGCTTTCGCTTCCTTGGCCGCTTCTTTGGCAGCTTCCTTCTCTGCCTCCTTCTCCTCCATAGCCTCAAGCTTTTTGACCATCTTGGCTGACTCTTCGGAGTAATCGGGCTCTTTATCGTCTTTTTCAACTTCTACAAATTCGGGTGAAAGAACTACAGAAAGGCCACACCTTTCGTTGAATATCTTGGACAGTACACGGATCAGGTCAGGTGCCTTCTTCTTGCCGACAACGCTGTCCTCAAGCTGCATGATGACATTGTCCTGATCGGGGTACAAAAAAGAAGCCGAGCGAAACAGACTATACTCCATATGGTCATAGTCTTTAAGCTCGAGCTCAATGCTCTCTCTGTATATATCAAGAAGATTCTCAGGCGTGTACTGTGCCGAAAGAGAAAACTTCTCGTAGATCTTGATGGTTATATCCTGATTACCAAACAACTGCTTCTTGATGCTGTTCTCGGTCTTTATGATGTCTGCCTTGTCAATGAGCTTGTTGCTGGCTATATAAATCCTGATAAAATCCTGTTTCCTGGTGGTGGAAACCTTTACAACTTCAGTCTGCCCCATGATGTCGCCGGTGTGTTCATCCAGCTTGAGGGCAGGAAATACTTCAAAAAAACTCTTCCCCATAAAAACCTTTACCTAGCCCAATTATCGAGCTCCTCTTTAAGGGTAGCCAGTAACTGGTCTTCCTTAACTTTCTTAACTACTTCTCCGTTCTTGATAAGCAGGCCTTCTCCCACGCCGCCTGCTATTCCGATGTCTGCTTCCTTGGCTTCTCCGGGGCCGTTTACTGCACAGCCCATAACTGCAACCTTGATATCAAGGTCATACTTCTGAACCATGGTCTCAACTGCATTGGCAAGGCCGATGAGATCGATCTTGGTTCTGCCACAGGTAGGACATGATACAACCTCGATTCCTCCGCTTCTCATTCCGAGAGTCTTAAGGATCATCTTGGCTGTCTTGATCTCCTCCACAGGATCACCTGAGAGTGAAACTCTTATGGTATCGCCGATGCCCTCATTTAAGATGATGCCAAGTCCGATGGATGACTTGATGTTTCCGCCATAGACGGTTCCTGCCTCTGTGATGCCCACATGAAGCGGATACTGACATTTTTCTGCCAGAAGCTCATGAGCTTTAACACAGAGCATAACGTTTGAAGACTTGATGCTGACTACCATGTTGTCATATCCAAGGTCCTCGATGATGCCGATCTTATCAAGGGCTGATTCAACAAGGCCCTCTGCAGTAACACCGCCGTATTTCTCCACAAGGTCTTTTTCCAAAGAGCCGCTGTTAACGCCTACTCTGATCGGAATATTTCTCTCCTTGGCACAGGATACGACTGATGCGATCCTGTCTCTGCTTCCGATGTTACCGGGGTTGATCCTGATCTTGTCAGCGCCGTTCTCCATGGCAGCAATGGCCATCTTATAGTCAAAATGAATGTCTGCAACAATAGGAATATGGATCTGCTTCTTGATCTCTGAAAGAGCCTTGGCAGCCTCCATTGTGGGCACGGTGCTTCTTATGATCTCGCATCCTGCCTCCTCGAGCCTCTTTATCTGAGCAACTGTCGCCTCCACGTCCTCAGTCCTTGTGTTTGTCATGGACTGGATGAGGATGGGATTACCGCCTCCTATCACTCTGTCGCCAATATGAATAACCTTAGTATTATCTCTATATGCCATGGAAATTACCTCGTAAACTTTGTAATGTCATTGAACAGTACAAATACCATCAGTGCCAGGAGCGCCACCATTCCTATCATGTGAACGAAGCCTTCCTTCTCAGGAGGAACGGGCTTACCGACAATGACTTCGATGAACTGGAACACCAGCCTTCCTCCGTCAAGAGCAGGAATCGGCAAAAGATTCATAACTCCCAGATTCACCGACAAAAGCACCGTCAAAGACAGCATTGTAAGGATGACCGCCGAGATTCCGTAGGGCTTAACCTCCTCGTAGGTATCATCAACCATCTTAACCATACCCACAGGTCCCGAAACATCGTCCTTGGAAAGTTTGCCCTTTACGAGAAGCGCCAGGCTCCTGTAGGTGGTCTTGAAGTAGTATCTTACCTCGTACCAGGCGTACTTAAGAGCAGCCGGTCCCTCTATCTTGCCATACTCACCAAGATAGATTCCCATGTAGTAGCGGCCCTCATCTTCACTGTACTTGGGTAAAAGAGTGGTCTCGTATCTCTGACCGTCTCTCTCATACACGATGTCCATCGGACTTCCTTCAGCGAACTGTGAGATCATGGTCACTTCACCTGCCATGTAAACCTTCTCACCATCCACGCTGATTATCTTATCTCCCGGAAGCATTCCTGCCTCAGCTGCAGCGGACTCCTCAGTCATCTTGTTGATAACGGGGAAGTTCCAGGCTGAAAAGCTTACAAGAACCACCGCCAGGATATATGCGATTATAAAGTTTGCAAAAGGTCCTGCAAAAAGAGTAGCTATCCTCCTCCACACAGGCGCATTCAAAAAGGAATGCTCGTCATACCCTTCCTTCTCCTCTGCCACGGGATCCATGCCGTCAAATACGCATGCACCGCCGATCGGAAGGAGTTTGATACTGTAGAGAGTCTCTCCTTTTTGCTTTTTCCAGATAGTCGGTCCCATTCCCACAAAGAACTCGTTGACCCTTATACCGCCTGACTTGGCGATGATAAAGTGACCGAATTCATGGGATGTTACCAGTACTCCGAATATGATAAAGAAAATTAAAACACTTACTAACATCAGATGTTGTACTTCTTTCCGAGGAAGTCGTAGGTCTCCTGCTCAGCTGCAAGAATAGCAGCAACATCAGGGTTGTCCACCTTGTTATGGTGGCTCATGGCCTCCTCTATCATGCTGTAGATCTCAAGATATTTAATATCGCCCTTTAAAAATCTCTTAACCGCCATCTCGTTGGCAGCGTTGAAAACTGTGGGCATGCTTCCGCCGATACGGGCAGAATCATAGGCAAGTTTAAGTCCTCTGAAGGTGTCTGTATCAGGCTTTTCAAAGGTCAGGGAATAGAGCTCAAAGAGGTCCAGTCTCTTTTCCTGCATAGGTCTTCTGTCCGGGTAGAAAAGAGCATACTGAATAGGCAGCTTCATATCCGGTACGCCAAGCTGTGCTATAACTGCACCGTCCACAAACTGAACCGCGCTGTGAACAATACTCTGCGGATGAACAACTACCTGAATATCATCAAGTGATACTCCAAATAGCCACTTTGCTTCCATAACTTCAAGGCCCTTATTTACAAGGGATGAAGAGTCGATGGTAACCTTTGGTCCCATGTCCCAGTTGGGGTGCTTAAGGGCATCTGCGGCTGTCATGTTCTCAAGCTCCTGCCTTTTCTTGCCCCTGAAAGGTCCGCCGCTGGCTGTCAAAAGAATCTTTTCAACCTTGTCCCTTGGCTCGCCGTTTAAGGACTGGAAAATTGCGCTGTGCTCTGAATCCACAGGCAGTATCTGTACATTCTTTTCCTTAGCCAGAGGCATGATGATGTGTCCTGCGCATACAAGGGTCTCCTTGTTGGCAAGAGCAATGTCTTTTCCGCACTCGATTGCCTTAATGGTAGGTCTGATTCCGATCATGCCTACAACTGCAGTAAGTACTGTATCTGCCTCGGGAACAGAAACTATATCAAGAAGTCCGTCCATACCGGCCATTACCTTGATGCCGGTATCCGAGATCTTGTCCTGAAGCTCTTTGGCTGCAGTTTCATCAAACATGCAGACGTACTTCGGCTTAAACTCGCGGACCTGTTTCTCTACTTCGGCTACGCTTCTGTTTGCTGCAATTCCGACAACCTCAAGCTCTGAAGGATTGTTTCTTACAACATCCAGAGTCTGTGTTCCAATGGATCCTGTTGATCCCAGTAAAACTATCTTTCTCATATCTTCTTCCTTAATCCTAAGTTACCCCAGTACAGGCAGCATAACTGCCGCCAAAAAATAAATACATGGAATGACAAAAATAACGCTGTCAAACCTGTCCATTATTCCGCCATGTCCCGGAATAAGCGTTCCGTAGTCCTTGATGTTGTGATCACGCTTGATTCCTGATGCAAGAAGGTCTCCGATCTGGGAGATGATGCTTCCTGCAAAGCAGATTATCATAAGTCCCCAAACGGTAGATGGGCTGTGAGTCTCATTCACATAGAGGATATATCCTATGATGCCTCCGACGATCACAGAACCCAGGATTCCTCCGATAGCGCCTTCGATGGTCTTCTTAGGTGATAATACCGGTGCCATCTTGTGCTTTCCAAAGGCTCTTCCGGCAAAGTATGCGCAGGTGTCGCACACCCAGGCAATAAACGGTACCCAGGCAAAGTATACGCCCAAATGCCTGATCCTGAGCAGATAGACAAAAGACATATTGACCGGCGCATAGATAAAGCAGAAAAAGCAAAAGATTGCCTGAGATGCCTTATATTTTGGGAATGATATTACATAGCAGACCATGATAAGGAAAAAGGCAAACATTATTGAGAAAATGTAATACCTGTAGTCCTTAACAAGCATCATCTGGATGTAGTGAACCAGGATTGATGCGTATCCGCAGGCTTCAAGCATATTGATCTTCTGGTCGTCTTTGTGAACTCCAAGTGCTCTTGTGAGCTCAAAAAACGCTATAAGTGACACTATCAAAAGTGCTGCCGAGAGTACGTACCCTCCCGGGATAAGTACTGCCGCCAGCACAATACCAATTACAATTCCACTGATAACTCTAGTCTTCAAGATTCCTTCAGTCCTCCAAACTTACGGTTTCTGCCGGCATAGGCTTCTACCGCTTTTTCAAGCTCAGCCTTATCAAAATCAGGCCATGCTACGGGAGTAAAGTAGAACTCCGTATACGCACACTGCCAGAGCAGGTAATTGGAAATTCTCTGCTCATTGCAGGTCCTGATAAGAAGGTCCGGATCCGGAAGGAAGTTGGTATCTAAATTATCTGCAATATCCTTCTCTGTTATATCCTCAGCACGCAGCTCTCCGGCCTCTACTTTCGCAGCAACCTTTCTGACTGCCCTTGTGATCTCATCCCTGCTGCCATAATTAATGGCAATGGTAAAGGTCAGTCCCGTGTTGCCTGCAGTGGTATCCTCAAGCTCTTTTATAGCCTTTTGGATATCCTCTGAAAGCAGAGAGCGCTCACCGATAACACGGCAGCGCACATTGTTCTTCATGGATTTCTTTATACTGGTTTTTAAATAATTACGCAAAATCGTCATGAGGGCAGATACCTCTGCCTCAGGACGACTCCAATTCTCAGTTGAGAATGCGTAGACTGTAAGATATTTAATTCCCATGTCTCTTGCGACTACGAGAATGTCTTCAACAGCTTTTGCTCCCTGCATATGGCCGTAGTTTCTGGGCATGCCCTTAGCCTTGGCCCATCTTCCGTTGCCATCAAGGATGATGGCTACATGTGCAGGAATATTTGTATTTGCTTCCATAGATTATACCGTCATGATTTCCTTATTCTTCTCTTCTACAGCTGCATCGATATCCTTGATGAACTTGTCGGTTATCTTCTGGAGCTCATCGTTAAGATCCTCGATCTCATCCTCTGAAACCTCGGTTCCTTTGAGCTTCTTGAGGGCGTCGTTGCCGTCACGTCTTACGTTTCTAACTGCAACCTTAGCATCTTCACCCTTCTTGCGGATATCCTTGGTGAGCTGTTTTCTGCGCTCCTCTGTGAGCTCAGGGAAAACAAGTCTTATTACAGCACCGTCGTTGCTTGGTGTGATACCAAGGTCTGATGCCATAAGAGCCTTCTCAATATCCTTGATAAGTGTCTTGTCCCAAGGAGCGATCTGAATGATCCTGGCCTCAGGAATAGATACGTTTCCAACCTGCTGAATAGGAGTAGGTGTTCCGTAGTAATCAACCTTAATCTTATCGAGAACATGTGGATTAGCTCTACCTGCTCTTATTGATGCAAGATCATCCTTGAGATAATCAAATGACTTCTGCATTTTGTCGTTAAAGGTCTTAAGTCTCTCGTTCATACACATAACCTCCCCTGGTTAATTTGTTGTAACGGTTGTTCCGTTAAAATCGCCTGTTGATGCCTTAACAATGCTGTTCTCCTCCTGGAGAGCGAATACTCTCATAGGCATGTGATTGTCCCTGGCGAGTATTGATGCTGTCATATCTACAACCTGAAGGTTCTGTTCTATAACCTCATCGATTGAGATAGTGTCATATCTCTTTGCATCTGGGTTCTTGGCAGGATCGCTGTCATATACTCCGTCAATAGCCTTGGCGAGAAGTATATAATCAGCCTCAACCTCGATGGCCCTTAAAACAACTCCTGTATCTGTTGAGAAATACGGATGACCTGTACCGCCTGCAAAGAACACTACCATATTCCTTGCAAAGTACTTGTTTGCTCTGTCCTTGGAAAAGAGCTTTGTGAAGGATCCGCACTCGAATGGAGTAAGTATATTGGTCATCATGCCTACACTTCTGAATATCTCGGATACATAGATGCAGTTCATGATTGTGGCAAGCATTCCGATCTGGTCAGCCTTGGTGCGATCAATGTTCTCGCTGCTGCGACCTCTCCAGAAATTGCCTCCGCCGATAACGATACCTACCTGAGTTCCGTTATCTACAAGCTGCTTAACCTGAAGTGCAACCTTTCTGACGGTCTCCTCATCGAAGCCTGTCTTCTTATCACCTGCAAGTGCCTCACCACTGAGCTTTAATAAAATTCTCATATCTTCTCCATTATCAAATTATTTATTCTTAAGTCCCTCGAAGAACTCTGAAGGATTAACATCAGCGTATGCCTGTGAGCACATACCCTCGATAACAGCACCATTGTTGATCTGTACTGACTGAGACTTGATATTGCCCATTACGATAGCTGTTGTATCAAGAACTACAGGACCGTGAACATCGATGTCACCCTTTACAGCGCCTGCGATAACAGCGCTTGATCCATAGATGTTACCTACGATAACTGTGCTCTGGCCAACCTTAACGCTGCCCTTACTCTTAATCTCACCGGTGATCCTTGCTGACTCTGCATAAACTTCTGCTGCGTCTGAATCTCCGTTGATCTCGCCTGTAATGTTGAGCTTGCCGAGACACTTGATATTACCTGTGATCTTACCGATGAGCTCAAGTGAACCTGTTGTGGCAATGTCGCCCTTGACGATCATACCTTCGGTAATGCTGGCAACTTCATCTGTAGGTGTCTGCTGTTCGAAATCCATAGTTTCAATTCCCCCGTTTCTTGTTATCATTTCTGTTTCTGCATTTCTATCTGCAACATACTTGTCGATATGTGCAGGATTTATAGCCTCAAGTGCGTTCTTGGGCTCCTCGACCTTGATCTCTTCCTGAGTCTGCTCTTCGATCTTCTCTTCAAGCTCACGAACTTCATCAACGGTCTCAGAAACTTCTTCGATCTCCTCTTTTAACTCATCTATAGTCTCGACTGCCTCGTCTGCAACCTCGTCCAAAGTCTCTGCTACATCCTCAGCTGCTGCTACAGTCTCCTCTGCAGCTTCCTCTTTTCTCTCTGGTGCCTCATCAAGCTTAATGTCATCAAGACGATTAAGCATGCTGTCAAGGTCTACAGGCTTAGGAGCTTCTACAGGTCCATTGCTGCCCTTGCTTTCAGCTTCTGGCTTGTCCTCAGGCATAAGAGTGTTTACAGCCTGTGAGAGGTCGCTTTTCAGCTCAGAAAAAAATCCCATCTAGATATCCTCCATTCAATCTTTTTTCTTTTAATTGATATGTTGAACCGGTAACGTATCCTCGGTTATCGGTACTATCACTGTGTCATCCATCGCCTGGATTGCTTCGATTATCTCAGGCAGTGCTTCTACCGTACTCTTTTTGTCTGCTGCGTCGTGCATAAGTACTACGCAGTGTTTAAATCTGGGTACGTTGTTGACTATGTTGGCGTAGATCGTGTCCTTGTTGGCACCGGCCTTGTCATCACCTGCTGAAACATTCCAGTCAAAGAAGGTGACATCACTGCTCTCAAGGTAATCAGTCAGCTCATGCATATCCACCTTGCTGACCGTGTTGGAGCTCCCACCCGGGAACCGGTAAAAACTTGACCACACGCCTGTTGTCTCGTATAAGAAAATTCTTAATTTATCCGTATCTTCCTTGAACGAATCAAGAGAAGCATATAATTCGCTGTACTTGTGACTGTACGAGTGCATCCCAAGAGTATGCCCATCATTAACTATTCTCTTGTAAAGATCTGTATACTTGGCATTTGGTTTGCCACAGACAAAGAAGGTAGCCTTTACATTGTGCTGCTCTAATATATCGAGTATCTCGTCTGTGTACGTACTTGGTCCGTCGTCGAAGGTCAGATAAACATATCTGGTGCCCTCTATATCCTCAGGATTCTGAGCGCCACTGACATCCACCGTGGCGTAGTCAACATCCATCCCTTCCGAAGTAGTCTCTACAATATTCGAATCTTCCCCTTCCGGCTCAGCTTCTGTAGCCAGAATATCTCTCTCGCTGCCGAACTGCTCTCTGTACCACTCAAGATCAGCCATGCTCTTCTCATATTCGGTGTGAAGACGGTCGTATCTGATGGCCAGAATAACGCATATACAAGTGGGAATAAGGCAGGCAGCTGCCACTGTAGTAATGATGAGTCTGCGCAAATATCGGATCCTTTTACTGTACTGCTTAGACTCCATTATTCCATCTCTTTCTTACTAATATGTAACCAAGGTATAGTATAGCATAGAATACCAAACACAAAAAGGTGTTTTTCGTTTACATAACACGTGCAATCTCATCTGCGATGGCACCTGCTACATAGAGCTTGTATTCATATCTGCTATCCTGTACAGGTACCGAAATATGATAGCTCTTAGCACCATCTCTCCCTGCTATCGCAAAAAACACTTCTCCCGGCGTAGAATCATCGTTGGCCGGATCTGCATTTCCCATTGTACCCGTCACTCCGACCGAAATATCCGCATCATACGCTCTTCCTGCTGCCAGCGCCATCTCAAGTGCAGTCTCCTCAGAGTACACACCGAATTTCCCGATCACATCTGCAGGTACATTCTGCTTTATCTTGGCCTCATTTGAGTATGTGATAAAGGCCCCCTTGAGCACCGCAGAAGCACCTTCGGTGTCTGTCAAAAGAGATGCCACAAGCCCTGAAGTGCAGCTCTCCATCGTGGTGATCGTCAGCTCTTTTTCAATCAGAGTTTTTGTTATAAAGCGGAATTTATCCCGCACTTTCTTTTCCAGATCAGTCATATCAAATACCAATTGCAATAAATATAAATCTCAGGACAAATGCGACCATCCATGCAACCAGACTCTGCCACAAAACCACAGCAAGTGCATACTTACCTCCCAGCTCTCTTTTGATGGAAGCAATAGCGGCAACACATGGGGTGTAGAGAAGAGAAAATATCAAAAGCGTAGCGGCGTTTGCGCTGCTGAGCGCATTCTGAACTCCTCCGTCAAAGAGGATGTTCATGGTTGATACAACGCTCTCCTTGGCGATAAATCCGGTAATGAGAGAAGTAACAACTCTCCAGTCTCCAAGTCCAATCGGCACAAACAATGGAACAAGCACGCTTGAAAGCACAGCCATTATGCTGGTCGAAGAATCCTCAACCAGATTAAAACGCAGATCAAAGCTCTGCAAAAACCATACGCAGATAGTTGCAATAAGGATAACGCTGAAGGCTCTTGTAAAGAAGTCTTTTGCCTTATCCCAAAGCAGTCTTGCCACATTCCCTGCTCCCGGCATACGATAGTTTGGCAGTTCCATTACAAAAGGCACGGCCTCGCCCCTGAATATTGTGTTCTTGTAAACGAGAGCTGCAATGATACCGACAGCAATACCAAGAAGATAAAGGAGTACCATTACCAGTGCTGCCCTGTGCGGGAAAAATGCCGCCACAAAAAATGCATAAATCGGCACTTTGGCTGAGCAGCTCATAAACGGTGTCAGCAGAATTGTCATGCGTCTGTCTCTTCTTGACGGAAGTGTTCTGGTGGCCATAACCGCAGGGACAGTACATCCAAAGCCAATAAGAAGAGGTACAATACTTCTTCCGGAAAGTCCGATTCGCCTGAGGAGCTTGTCCATAAAGAACGCTACCCTTGCTATGTATCCGCTGTCCTCCATAAGTGACAGGAAGAAGAAAAGCGTAACGACAATAGGCATGAAGCTAAGCACGCTTCCTACGCCGTCAAATATACCGTCGAGTACAAGTCCCTGAATAGCCGCATTTACATGGCCTGCAGCCATTCCGGCCTCAGCAAGTCCCTTCAGATAGTCAACTCCCATCTCCATTACGTCCTGCAAGAACGCACCGATAACATTAAATGTCAGGTGACATACAAGCAG
>JAEEGK010028952.1_pt1 | contig 11077 bp, 6 predicted proteins | sample 8958771 | NCBI WGS metagenome assembly JAEEGK01 (sample SAMN16246547, study PRJNA631951) | gut metagenome | biome: gut microbiome; feature: rumen; material: SC-attached | host: Bos | place: Iran: Karaj | collected 2018-10 | reverse complement strand
GTTCAAGCCGCTCGACGAAGCCGAACGGAAGGTTCTCGATGAAGCCGTCCAAGCCTACCGCAAAGCGGGTGCCATTCCCTGCACAGGCTGCCGCTATTGCATGCCGTGTCCCGCCGGCGTTGAAATCTCCACCATCTTCGGACTGTATAACCAGTTCAAACTCAACAACAACAAGTGGCAGTTCAAGAATGGTTACAACGGCATTCCGGACGATGCTCGCGTGGATTCCTGCGTCGAATGCGAATCCTGCCTGAAGAAATGTCCGCAGCAGCTCCAGATTCCTGAACTGCTCAAGAAAGTCGAAGAAGAAGTCAAGCAGAATTGATTTTTTTGGCAACTTATATATAATAAGAACCACGAATAGAACATGTTCAGCCGTGTAAAGTTCGTGGTTCAGTTACTTTAACCTAAAAACAACATCTGCCTCATGAACAAAAAAATTACATTGATTTCATTTCTTTCCGCATTGATGGTTGTTTCCGCCTTCACGCCGCCGCTTCCGGAGGGAGCCTATCCCGAATGGGGCTACGACAAGGCGTGGAAGACAGAATCCGCCTTGCGTGAAACCGTCTGTATCAACGGTTTGTGGAAGTTCCGCTCCGCGCCACAGTACCAAGATGAAGTCATTGTCGCAACAACTCATGAGCTGAAGATGAATGGACCGGAATCCATGAGCCGCTGGGTCATCACGCCGCCCAGTCACGGCACCATCCAAGCGTCATACGATCCATCGCAGCATACGGCCGGCAATGGCGCCCTGAAAGTCGATCTCGACATTCCGCCGAACGAGAATCTTTATCACGTCCACACGATGCTTAAAAACATCCCGTCGCAGACCAAGCTGAATGTCCGTCTCGATGTCCTCAATCAAGTCAAAATGGGAACCATCCAGATTGAAATACAGGATTCCCGCCACTGGCAGTATTTCTGCCAGCTCAGCAAGGAGATTCCCGTCTCGGACAAATGGCAGACGATCGACATGGAAATCACCCTTCCCGCCGACACGAAGGAAATCAAACTCATCGCCTGCCGCAACCGCGGCAAGCAGAGCGACATCAAAGGAACGGTTTGGTTCGACAATCTGCGCATCGTCCAAGTTGATCGCCCCGTTGTCAAGAATCCAGAAATACCTTCAGACGACAAATGGGGCTTCGCCAAAGTGCCCGCCATCAACAACGAAGGCGTTTTCTACCATGACGACGATCCGGGCAAGGACAATCCGGGCGGCAGGCATTTCGCATGGTACCGCCGCGACATCACGATCCCGAAATTCTGGGAGAACCGGCGCGTCTTTCTGGATTTCAACCGTCTGACGACGAACGCCGTCGTGTTCTGCCGCGGCAAAAAGATCGGCGAACTTGGCTACCAGGGCGGTTCTCTGGACGTCACGGAATTCGCACGGCCCGGCCGTCCTCTTCCAATCTGCGTGTTTGTGCAGTCGATCAAAGCCACGAACATCCTTCCACGCGTCATCAAGAGATCCAGTCATTATCCCACCGGCATCAACGGCGACGTCTTCCTCCGCTCTCAGCCCAAGGAGAACACGTTCGGCGACTGCACGATCATCACGGACACGGAACAGAAGACCATCACCGTCAAGACCAGCCTTTCGCGCCGCACGAAGGAAAACCTCCGCTGGCGTTGTGACGTCCATGACGGCAACAAGCTCGTCATGTCGTTCTTCGGCAACGTGAAAGGAGACCAGATCATCGCGGAAGACAAATGGACGGACATCGCCCTGTGGGAGCCGTCCAGCCCGAAGCTATACACGATGACGCTCTCCTGCCTTGAAGGCGTGGATCTCGTCGATCAGACGACACCTCTCAAATTCGGATTCCGCGATTTTAAAATCAAAGGCAAGTTCTTCTATCTGAACGGGATAAAGTTCAATCTGAAGCCGTGCGCCTACTGGCCGTTCAAAGGCAACTGGCATACGAAGGAAGCCATGCGCCATTGGATCCAGAAAGCAAAGGTTGCCGGATACAACTACGTCTATATTGAAGACGCGACAGGCCCCGGCCGGCCGGACGCAAATCCCTATATTCTCGAAGTTTGCGATGAAGAAGGCATGCTCGTCGGCCTCGGACCGCTTCCTGTCACGGGATTCTTCAGCGACATTGACGAACCGCACGCATGGGACGACTGGACCATGCATGCCGAGCATGACATCCGCCGCGTCATCAACCATCCGTCGCTCGTCATGTGGCGTATGAACATGAACGGCAACTGCTACGCGCAGGACCAGAATCCACTGTTGCTCGACGGCAAGATGGATTTCAAGCCCGACTCGCCTTCTGCCAAAAAGGCATACGCCATGCTCAAATCCAATGCATTCGTCAGACTCATCGATCCGACGCGTCCCACCTACAACCACGCCTGCGGCAAGATCGGTGAACTCTATACATTAAATAATTATCTCGGCTGGCCCGAACAGCAGGATATCCGCGAATGGCTCCGCGTATGGGCGCAGAATGGCGACAAGCCGCTGTTCATGGTCGAACATGCCATCCCCTATCCAGGCGATTTCCAGATGCGCGATCCACGTCAATGGTGGCAAAATGAACCAGTTATGACGGAATACGGTGCCATCCAGCTCGGCGAGAAGGCGTATGATCTGGAAGAAGACGATTACGTCGATTATCTCTCCCGCCAGTGGCATTTTAAAAACAAAGTCTGGTATTCCTCCTACCCGTATTTCTGCGACAACTATCCGCCGATTCTCGACATCTGCTCCTCCCGCGTCTATGAAGTCCTCCTGCCCGCATGGCGCACATGGGGCATTTCCGGCGGCGTCAATGCATGGGAGAACTGCTGGCGGCGGCTCATCAAGAGATCCGCTCCTGGCGCTGTTGGGCAAACACCTCCGCCCGTTCCACTTAAGACAGATTGGGCCAATCTCCAGCGGCCCGGATATGATTGTTCGGTATGGGTCTATGATCCCGGTGGCGGCGGCGAAATCCGCACGCTCCACGATCTTGGCCGCCCCGAAGAAGCGGAATACTTCCAGCCGACGTTGCGCAGCAAAGTCATGCCGCAGATTCTCGCACCGCTTTACGCTTACATCGGTGGTCCGAACGACCAGTGGTTCACGCAGGACCATACTTTCCGTACAGGCGAAGCCGTCGAAAAATCCGTCGTTCTGCTGAACGACAATCGTAAAGCTATGACATTCAACGTCAAATGGGAATGCGTCATGGACGGTCAGAAGATTGCGAATGGACAGGAAGACGTTACCGTCCAGCCAGGCGAATCCGGCTTCTCGCAAATCCGTTTCACCGCTCCGAAAGTCAACGGACGTTCGGAAGCTAAACTCGTTGCAACCGTGAAGGTTGATAATAAATGGCTCGATATCAAGCCGTTCGCCGTCCAATTCTATCCGCCTCGTGTCAAACGGAACACCGCCTTCCCGTCATGGGGACTGCTGGATGCTGTCGGTAAGACGACGGATGCCTTCTCCCGCATGGGCATCAAGATTCCGAAACTCGATCCAAACAAGCCGTTGCCGCGTGATCTGCAAGTTCTCGCCATCGGCTGCGAATCGTTGGAAAAAGTCCGCAACGCTATTGCGCTGAAGGACTTGCAACGTCAACTTGATCGCGGCTTGACGGTCGTTGTTTTCGAACAGACCGCCGATGCGCTGTCGGAAACCTTTGGTTTCCGCGCCTTTACGCCAGGCTCCCGCCAAGTCTGGCTCCGCCAACCGAATCATGCCATTCTGAATGGTTTGGTCAACGAAGATCTGGCTGATTGGCGTGGTGCCACGTCGCTTGGCCCGCTTGATGGTCCGCCGGAAAGCCTTGATGCTTCTCAGCGTTGGAAACGCGTCTGGCGTTGCTCGCAGCTTGGCGTCGTCGCTTCGACCATTGTCGAGAAGCCGCATCAGACCAGCGTGCATCCGCTCGTCGATACAGGCTTTGACCTTCGCTATATGGCGTTGTGGGAGACGTTTATTGGCAACGGCCGCATGATCTTCTGTCAGTTGGACATCACGGATCGTGTCACCAAAGACGCTGTCGCCGACAAGATTTTCACGAATCTCGCCGCCTATGCAATGTCGCCTTCAACCTATAAGCAAGGCACCATGGCCGACATCACCGCCATTCCGAAGAATCCGCAGCAGTCGGTCATCCTTCTGAAACGCGGCTGTAAAACGCAGATTGAAAAGGCTGGTGAAGCATTGAAAGATTATCTCATCTTCGGCGGAACCATCGTTGCATCAGGCCTTTCCATGGACGATGCGCAGGCGTTGATTGCTGCGACCGGCAACCGTTTCGCCGTTAAGCAGGAGACACATTGGAAAAACCATCTGGATTCCACGCATCTTCCCGCCGTTTTCGCAGGCATTTCGCCCTCCGAAATCCATTGGCGCCGTAAGCTGGAAGTTCCTGTCGTCAGCGAAATTACCTATGATGGATGGAAGAGCGATACAGGCGTCATTGCCGACATTCCGATTGAAAAAGGACATATCGTCTGGTTGTCCGCCGCCGCAAGCGATTTCGACACGGAATGGCGGAAAGACATGGTCTTCACACGCGTCAAAACGGAACGTCTGTTGACGATTGTTCTTGCCAACTGCGGCATCGAAACTGGCGTGTCATGGACATCGTTCTTCGGGCCGGAAGCGAAGCAAGGCGACCAAACACTCCTCTATACGGATACCCGCGTTAACCGTGACGATCCCTACGCGGACATGCGGTGGTAAATCTTTTCTAAACTAATAATCTATTTTTGAACGCCGTGGTGGGCTTACTCACCATGGCGTTATTTTTTTTGCAAGTATCTGATTTGTTATTTCCAAAAATCATGTTATAATATGAAAAACAATCTTTTCAGGGGTTCAAAATCAATCGGAGGTAATAAATGACTCAAATAAAACATTCCATAGAAGACATTTCTCAGCCTGTATTCATTCCGCCGCTTTCTAAACACCCTCTTCATACAACAAAAGAACATTTATCACTTTCAAAACGCCACAAGATTTCCCAAAGAACTAGTAATTCACACGTAAAACCATCTCAGTCTCTTGTGGAACAGGCACTTGAATTGGCTGATGAATTGTCGCCTCTCCCTGATAACTGGGATTACAAAAACGCGTTGGCAGATGCAATCCAACAACGTCATGGAGATGCGTAACATGCATGCATGTTCCATTCTTTAGGTTTCTAGAACTTCTAGAGCTTCTAGAGCCTCTAGAGCTTCTAGAGCCTCTAGTATTCTAGGCTTCTAGGCTTCTAGAATTCTAGCCTTCTAGAAAAGCTTTCAGCTTGCCTTCTTTTTGCTTTGCAAAAAGGAGGCATCTGGCACTTGCGAAAGCATGATTGCCACAAACATCAAAGCACAGCCGCAGAGTTCACGGGCAGTGAGTTTCTGATGGAGCAGCAACCATCCGCCGATGGCGGCGAACGTCGATTCTAGGCTCATGATCAATGATGCAATGGTCGGATTGAAATTCTTTTGTCCGACCATCTGCAACGTATAGGCGACGCCCGACGACATGATGCCCGCATACAAAATTGGAATCAACGCCGCTTTTATCTGCGACAATTGCGGCATCTCCTCCAGAAAAAACATGCCGATTAGGCTGAGAATTCCCGCGACAAAGAATTGAATGCAGGCTAGGCGGACGCAGTCGCATTTCGGTGCAAAATGGTCGATGAAAAGGATTTGGAACGTGAAGAGGAACGCGCAGGCGATGACGAACAAGTCGCCTTTGGCGATGCTGAAGCTTTCGTTCATGCACAACAGATAGAGCCCTGCGACAGCGATGATGATACTAATCCAAACAAAAATCGAACAGCGTTTTTTCAGGAAGATGCCGAAGATCGGCACAAGAATGATGTAGCAGGCCGTTATGAAACCCGCCTTGCCGACGGTTGTGTATTTGATTCCGATTTGTTGCATGGCGCTGGCGGTGCCAAGAGCGACGCCGCAACACAATCCGCCGATCAGCAAGTCTTTGCGATTGTAACTTTTTTCTATCTCCTTCTCCTGCGGAGACTTAATGCGATCAAGAAACAGAATGACGGGAATGAGGACTAGTCCACCAAGGATGGAACGGAGCATGTTGAAGGCAAGCGGTTCAATGGAATCCATGGCGGCGCTCTGGGCACAGAACGCAAAGCCCCAGATGATGGCCGTCAACAGAAGCATGACGATGTTTTTCGTGTGTTTCATGAATAGTTGTATGGTATGATGGCTGAATTGATGCTATAATATAGTATGGAAAACAACTTTTTGGAAACTCAACCACAATAAAGGCGTTTGATGATGAAAGTTCTGAACACGATTCTTCTTGGGCTGGCGGCGACGGTCGCACTTCCGTGCATGGGCGATGTGGTGGTGCCACCGATTTTCGCGGACAATATGATACTACAGCGCGAGCATGATGTTCCAATCTATGGCACGGCAAGTCCAGACGAACTGATAACGGTGGAATTCGCTGGCCAAAAGGCGGAAGCGACTGCTGATGCCAACGGCGATTGGACGGCTGTTCTGAAACCAATGGCCGCTTCCGCCGAGCCGCGTGAAATGGTCATCACAGGTCAGAACAAACTGGTATTGAAGAACATACTGGTCGGAGATGTCTGGCTGGCGTCCGGTCAGTCCAACATGGAAGTGCGTCTTCCGGAAGCCATAAACGCTCGGGAGGAAATCGCGAAGGCGGATTATCCGACGATGCGATTTTTCTCTGTCGCACACGCATTGTCATCGATTCCACAGACGGAAGGTGTTGGTCAATGGATGCTCTGCACACCGCACAATGCGCCGAAATTTTCCGCGACGGCGTATTTCTTCGCGCGAGAGATCATCGAACGCTACAAAGTACCGATTGGCATCATCAGTTGCGGCGTCGGTTCAGCAGGCTGTGAATGCTATGTTCCAGAGGAAGTCCTGCGGGCGGATTCGCGTCTGCCGCAACCGCTAAAGGATTTGAAGCCAGAGGAATTCACGGATTGGGCGACGTATGACAAAGTACGCATGCAAGTCTATTACGACGGCATTTACAAAGATCCAGGCGTGAAGCCGGAATGCCTCGAATGGGCCAAACCAGACTACGATGATTCCGAATGGCCGTCCATGACGGTTCCGTCGTCCATCAAGCAAAAAGGCGTGAATATCGACGGTTCCGTATGGTTCCGTTCAACGGTCGATGTTCCTGCTGATTGGGACTTTGTGCATCCGTCAATGTTGGCGTTGAGCTTCGTACAGCACAACAGCATTGCCTACGTCAACGGCATTGAAATCGGCCATAAGAAAAACGACGGAAAGGAATGGGTTCCGCATAACTATGCGTTCTCCAGCAAGATGCTGCATCCAGGAAAGAACACGATTGCCGTTCGCATCACGGTGGAAATCGGCCATGGTGGCTTCTATCCGCCCTATCCGCGTCCATTGACTCTCCAGCAAGGCAATAAAATCATAAAACTCGCAACGTCATGGAAATACAAAGTCGAAGCAGGCCGTGAGCCTGGCAAACTGGCCCGCAACCTGCCGAGCGGCTACCGCCTTCCGTTCGTGTTGTTCAATGCAATGGTCCATCCGTATGTGCGGACACCGATCAAAGGCTTTATTTGGTATCAAGGCGAATCAAACTCTGGCAACGCGCCACAGCATGACATTCTCTTCCCTGCGCTCATCACATCGTGGCGGAAGTATTGGAAGAATGATTCGCTGCCGTTCTATTTTGTGCAACTGCCGAATTATATGGCGCGTAGCAACGATCCGAATGTGAGCGGCGGCTGGGCATTCTTCCGCGAATCGCAGGCGAAGGCGCTGTCGCTGCCGCATACAGGCATGGCGATTACCATCGACATCGGCGAAGAGGCGAACGTCCATCCGCGTAACAAGCAGGATGTCGGCCGCCGTCTGGCCCGTTGGGCAGGCCATGATTGCTATGGCGATACGTCGCTGGAAGTCTGCGGCCCATTGTTCAAATCTGCGACAATCGACGGCGACAAAATCCGTGTCAAATTTGATTATGTGTATGGCGGTTTGCTATTCAAAGACGGCAAATCCGCAGGTTTCGCCATCGCTGGTGCCGACAAGAAATTCGTGTGGTGCGACGCATCGATCGACGGCGACAGCGTAATTATCTCATCTCCGCAAGTTCCTCAGCCGCAATATGTCCGTTATGCATGGGGCATGAATCCGCCCGTTAGTTTGTATAATGCAGCGGGCTTGCCCGCCGCGCCATTTAGAACCGATAAATAATACTAGAAGCCTAGAAGCCTAAAATACTAGAATTTCCATAAGAAAACATACTATTTATAAAGGAATACACTCATGGGTTCACTTAAAGGCAAAAGAGCGTTGGTCACAGGTGGCGGACAGGGCCTCGGAGAGGCCATCACCCGCGAACTGATTCGTCAGGGCTGTGATGTCGCCATCCATTATTTCACAAGTAAAGACGGCGCGGAAGCGCTTGTCAAAGAAGCACAGGCGGCCGGCCAACGGGCCGCCGCCTTCCAGGCCGATCTCACGAAAGAAGACGAAGCCGTCAAGATGGTCCATGATGCCGCCGCATTTCTCGGCGGCTTGGACGTTCTCATCAACAATACGGGCGATCTCGTCAAACGCGTCTGGCTGGAGGATATCACCAGCGAGTTTTGGGACAAAGTCATGGCCGTCAATCTGAAAAGCATGATGGTCGTTACGCGAACAGCCGTTCCATATTTGGCGAAAAACACAGGCGGTAGTAGTATCGTCAATCTTGCGTCATTGGCAGGCCGTAAAGGCGGCCATGCAGGCTCGCTCGTCTATGGCACGAGCAAAGGCGCTGTCATCACATGGACGCGCGCTCTTTCGGGCGAACTCGCCGACCGCAAGATTCGCGTAAATTGCGTCGCTCCAGGCCTTATGCTTGGCACGCGTTTCCACAACACCCACACGACGGCGGAATCCGCCGCCCTCACCGTCTCGCAGATTCCGCTTGGCCGCGCGGGCAACGCCGAAGACGTCGCCCGCCCTGTCGCGTTTCTCGCCTCTGAATACGACGGCTTCATCACGGGAGCCACGCTGGACATCAACGGCGGCGTGTATTGCGCATAAAAGACATATTGCCGTTAGCCTGAGACAATGTTTTCCAGGCTAACGGCATGCATGCGCAACTTCTTCTGTTTCAATGAACTGAGTTCAAGCTTTCTCTTCGGTCGTTCTGGTCTCGTAATCAATGGTCAGACCGACGCTGAAGTGGATGTAATAGTCCGGATATCCGGTGACCGGAATCCAATAGGTCGTCATTTCCTTGCCAACTCCGATGGACTTTCCATGGCACCATGTCGCGGCGTTGGTCTTCTGCATCTGCACATGGCGGCACAGACCGACTTTAAACCCTTCGCACCCTTTTGCGCAATTTGTTCCGGGAACGCGTCCGTATGACGCGCAGGCCGGATTGACCGCCACAATGCGATGCGTGCGATGGCACAACTGCACGCCTTCCGGGAATCCGTCCCACATGGTATGGAACATCTCGCACAATTTCTCTTCCAGCTGTTCTTGTTCTGACATGGCAATTTCCTTCAATTGTCGTTTCTTCAACTCATCGGACTAATAAACCCCCTTTCATCATTCATCTTTCCTTATTTATGGTCGAATCATAACATAAATCGTCATATATTGGATTGCAAACCGCAACCGTTCATCTTCAAGAAAATATCCAAGCCATTCATCCGCAAGCATCGCGCATGCAATATCCATGGCAAGAAAAAGGGCAGTTCCATTTGAAAGGCATGAAATCAACGCTATCTTTCTCTTGTATCGTTCATTTCAAATCCTTTGACCGAGGACGTTTCATAAGATTGGGCACAGGAGATTCATCGCCATGCACAAAGCCATTCTCGCCATTCTGTTGCCGCTGCTTGCCGTTGCGCAAGCCCTTCCATTGCAAAAGACGGATGATGCTATCGTTTTCGGCGACAAAGACTTGCAAGTCGCCTTTTCGCCGCAGGACGGGTCCATCCAAAAACTGGAACACAACGGCGTCATGGTCGCCGTCGCGCAACCAAATGCATTGTGGATGAACATTAAAGGAGAGGATGGCGCATGGCTGCCGGAAGATTCCACATGGAAACTGCAGGACGCCGTCCAGACGGCGGATGATACGCTGCGGCTGGATGTTGTGAACGGCAACTGGTCCGTCCATGTCTTCACGCAGTTGTTTCCAGAAAAAGGGCAGCTAAGACGTTGGTTTGAAATAGCTTGGACAAGCGACAAGCCGTCCAAGATCCGTCATTTCCAACAACGTTGGTTCCGCATTCCCATGGCTGAAGGCATGTTCTATAACCTGCCTGCCAATCGAACGACAAGTGAAAAAGTCGTATTCGACGACTTGAAAGACCATGCTGCCCATCGCGCTCACATCGGTTCACGGGCATGTATCTTCCAACTGGCCATCAAACGTTCGCTTCTTTTCCTAACAAACGAATTGGCAACAGGCTTTGACAACACGAACACAACGCTGGAAAATTGCGATGACGCCGTCGACGCCTCTCTCTTCGCGGACATCCAAGGCCATACGCAACCGAATGTCTATCAGACACTTGGCGAATATTGGCTCTGGTTGCAGGACAACGACGCGGAGACCGCCTTGACGCGTATCCACGAATGGCATCGCGACCGCGGCCTCGTCCCGCCGGCGGACCGTCCGGACTGGGTTCGCCGCGCCACGCTCTACTCCTTCCATCCGAAAGGATCCATCGGCAGCCTATGGTCCGATTGGGGCGGCTTCGAACCGAGCATCAAGCAGCTCGACCGTATCGCCGAACTTGGCTGCAACGCCATCTGGCTGTTGCCATTGGAAGATCTAAGCCCCTACTGGCCACGCGATTACTATAATTCCAAGACGGCCTCGGCACGCCCGAACAATACAAACAACTTGTCGATCGCGCCCACGAACTCGGCATGCATGTCTGGCAGGACATCGTCCCGCACGGCGGCTCCAACACCTACCAGCGGGCCAAAGATCATCCGGAATGGCTTGTCCAGCAGGAAGATGGCTCCACACTCAATTATTGGTGCTTCGATTTCAACTGGCCAAGTTGGATCGACTACATGAAAGACGTCGCTCGGCACTATGTCA
>JAEEGK010028950.1_pt1 | contig 11077 bp, 7 predicted proteins | sample 8958771 | NCBI WGS metagenome assembly JAEEGK01 (sample SAMN16246547, study PRJNA631951) | gut metagenome | biome: gut microbiome; feature: rumen; material: SC-attached | host: Bos | place: Iran: Karaj | collected 2018-10 | reverse complement strand
TTTAAAAATCATTATTTGAAATAATAATAATCTTATTTTCATTTAATTAAAAAAAATAATAATTCATATTATTAAAAATAATTTTTATATTCAAATATTTAAACTTGATGATTATTATATTTTATTATAAATAAATTTAAACAAGATAAGAAGAGAAAAAAATAATTAATTCACCTATACTATTAAATTATTTATCCTTAAATTCTATCTTTATTAAGGATTTTTAAAATATTTTTTCATTAATATTCATTTAATAAATAAATGGATCAAAGTCATTTTTTTATTTATTCTTTTAATGTTTAATATATTTATTATCTTTCCATTGTCCTTTTAGATTTTTTTTATTTTTTTGAATAAAAATTTCCCCATCACCTTCTTTTTTATCATCTTTCCAATATCCTATAAAATAATTATTTGATTTCTTATAAATATATTTTCCTTTTCCATTTTTTTTATCATTTTCCCATTCTCCTTCATATTCATCTCCATTTGCATATTTATATATTCCTTCTCCATTCTTTTTATTATTTTTCCATTCTCCTTCATATTCATCTCCATTTGCATATTTATATATTCCTTCTCCATTCTTTTTATCATTTTCCCATTCACCATTATATTCATCTCCATTATCATATGTCATTTTTCCTTTTCCTTCTCTTTTTCCTTCTTTTAATTTTCCTTCATATATTCCTTTTTTAGGAATTTTTATTTTACAATCAATTTCATTATGAAAAAATTTATCATTATAAAAATCCTCAAATGATATTCTATTATCTTCTTCATAAATTAACATTTTTTTGATTAATTCTTCTATATCTTTATTTTCTTCAATTTTAAATTCTAATTTATTCTCTCTTATTGAATTAAGAAGTTTAATTTCATTTCTTTCTGTATAAGGATATTTTCTCAGTAAAATATAATAAATTAATATTCCTAAATTATATATCATACTTTTTTGACTCATATTTCTGTTATTTAAAAATTCAGGTGCATCAAAAATAGTATTTTCTTGATTAACGGTTAAACAGTCTTCATTTTCAGGATTAAAAATATTAAAATTTGCTAATTTATAATTAATTTTATTATTTTTATTGGATACTAGAATATTAGATAATTGTATATTTTCTAATATTATTTTTTTATTATTTAATTCAAAAAATACATCTTTTAATTGTGATAATAATAACCATAAATCTTTAATTGAAAATTCATTATTTTTATTTTTTAAATAATTTTCTAAATCATAATCTAATAATTCCATAATTATAAAAATTGAGTATTCCTCTTCTATGATATCTATAATTTTAATATAATGTTCAGAATTTAATTGTTTTATTTTATTTCTATTTTCAAGAGATATTCTTCTTTGACCAATAATTTGTTTAATAACAAACATTTCATTTGAATTATTTTTTTTTGCCTTAAAAACTTTATTACTTAAATTTTCTACAGATTCATATTCATTCCAAACACTTCCTCTATTTGACATTCCTATTTTTAAATATTTTTAAAGGTCTTTTTTTTAAATTTGAAAAAATATTTTTTTTATTTTTTTTTTTTGAATAATTTATTAATTTTAAAACATCAAATTTCATTAAGAAAAAATATATTTAATTTTTTTATTTATTATCACAATAGATAATAAATTTTAATTATAATTTATTTTAATATATTTGTATTAAAATAGAATATTTAATAAAAATTTCTATAATATTTTTAATTAATATTTTTAAATTTTTCATTATTAACTAATTTTATTTATATATTAGGTTTATTAACATTTCTACCATCTTTGGAAATTTGTTTATAATCAACTAAATCAATCATTTTATTTTCAATATCATCTAATAAATGTTCTCTATAGTTTTTAATAGTACTAATTAAATTTATAACATCATTTTTAAATTTAATAAATTTAGAATTAAAATCATCAATATTAGTAATTTTCAAAATATCAGGAATTTGTTCTTGTTCAATCATTTCATGTAATTGATCAGATTTTTGATCAAGAATATATTGATTATGTTCATAAAGTTTTTGTTCATTACATTTAATCATATAAAAACCAAAAATATAAGTATTTTTTAACATTCTATGACAATCAATAACAGTAGCAACAGCTTCATCAAGAAAAGCCAATTCCAAATAAGGAGTATTTTTTTCAATTTGAAAACGTTCTTTATAAGATGTAATTTTTTCATGTAATTTCTCAGCAAACCTTTGTGATTTATCATGATTAATATATTTATCAAAATAACTAATATATTTTTCCAATTCGAATTTAGTATCATTTTTCATTTTTTCTTTTTCTTTATCAACTTTATTAGGATCATAAAAAGTACATTTATACCAACTACTTCCATGTTTCTTCCATTCACCTAAACAAATCCAACAAAATTCATATCCACATCCTCCAGCTTCTTTTCTACAAGTCATATGATTACATCCTTGATTTTTTTCAATATATTTATGACAATTTGGACATTGTTTAGTATTTACAATTATCCATTTTGCATCCTCACTTTGACTTTTATTTTTTGCTTCCCAAAGTGTTATCATTTCACAATCACATGGACGATGTGTTTCTCTTAAACATTTAAAACAAAATATTGTACCACATTGACATTTAATTTCTTTCATTCCATGACCAGGTACTCTAATACAAATACCACAATTTGGATTTGGACACCATTTAATATCAGAATTTGATTCTGTATAATTTTTAATTAGGAATTTATTATATTTATCTAATGCCTCTTTATTATTTTCAAAACATTTTTGAAATATTGATTCACCTATTATTAAATTACATTGTTTTAAAGGACATGGAGATGCTATTAATGTTAAAGGATCTTCTAATCTTGATAATAAATATTCTGTATAACAATCTTTACATAATGCATGATTACATTTTAAAGATATTTTATCATCTGGTTCTAAATCTGAGAAACAAACTAAACATGTATTTTGGGGGATTTTATTTTTTTTATAATATTCATTTATTGCAATTCTTGCTTGAGGTGAAATTTCTATACCACATTTTATTTTATTAAGTTCTACATTTTCAAACCATACTGATTGTAATTTTTCAAAGTTCCATTGATAATTTATTAACACAATTGTGGCTTCATCACGAGGTAATGATGATAATTCTACAAATTCATCTATTTGTTCATTTCTTTTTCTAACAAATTCATCTGGTTTTAACATTTCATATTCAAATGTTTTATCTGTATTTATTTCATCATAATTATCATCTCCTTGATAATCATCATAATCATCTTGATAATCATCCATTCCATCTTCTTCAGACATTTTAATTTAGTTATTTATTAATTTATCTATGGATTTTAAATATTTTTTTTATTTGATTATAATTTATTAGTAATTTTGGTTACCCCTTTATTTTTTAGAAAAAGTTTAAATAATAATAAAAATTAGTAATAATTTAGTAATTAGATTTCTTTATTTTAAAAATAAATATATAATAAAATTGAAAATAATAATGAATAATAAAATAAATTTTATCATAAAAAATAAAATAATAAATGATAATAATAAATTATTCCATATAAAATTTTTATAATTTATTTAATCACCCTTATTCATATCATTTCCAATTTCAATTAAATTTTCTTTAACTTCACCATTATCTTGATAAACACCTTTATTTTTTTTAACAATTTTAACAACATGAGGTTGATAACCATTATCATCATTTCCACCAGTATTATTATAAATATTATTATTACCATCATCACTTCTATAAACATTATTAGCATCAATAGTTAAAGTAGTAGTATTATTTTTTTTTCTTTTTTGCATTTTAGAAGATATTTCTCTAACATCACTTTTTTCGTCATCAGAATTATAAACTTTATTTAAATTTTCTCTATTAGCTTCAGCAGTTTTTAAAATATCAGCATTAACCATTTGTAACATTCTACTAAATCCATGTCCCATTCTATAATTTTTATCATCTCTTTGTGGATATTTATTCCAAGGAACATATTCTGCTGATTTATTATTTAAATTATTTAAATAACTCTCACATGCTGCACATTGGAAGTTATTAAGTGGTTTTTTTGCAATTAACCAATTTTCATTATCTTTTCTATTAAATGTATCTGTTATACTTTTTAATTGAGTATCTAATAATCTTATTTGTTTATGTATTTCTATTTTATCTGCAAATCTTTTTGAACAATATAATTTTACTTCTTCTATCATTGATTTTAATGTATTTTTATATTGATTGAAATCATCATCATTTGGTGTTCTTTGTAATTTTTGAAGTATGTCATCTATGTTACTTTGAATTGTGTCTATGAATAATTTTATTTGTTCAAATTTTTGATTTATTATTTTGTTATTATCGTTAAATCTTATATTATCTACTAATCTTGTTACATCTATTAATGGAGAACTTTTTTTATTTGAAAGTGCATCATTTTGTAATGATGTTACTATTTGATTAAATTGACCTGTTAAACTTTCTATTTTTCTTAATATTGAATTTAATTCTCCTTTAAACTTTTCATTTTGATCATTTTGAGTATCAAATTTAAGTTCATTATCTTTTGAATTTTCTTCTAAATATCTTACTTTCTCAAGAAATTCTTTTATATCATCTTTACCAATTTTTGATTTTAAATCATTATCAATTTTTTCAAAATTATTATTTATTTGATTAGCATTTATTGCATTTAATTGTATTTTAATTATTTTATCTAAATCTTGAATTTTTTTTTGCATTTCTTGAATTAAAGGTGAATCTTCATTTAATAAATTTTTGAATTTTTTATTATTTTCATCCATTAATTTATTCATTTCTTCAGTTAATTGATTTTTTAATTGTTCCAATAATTTTTTGACTTGTTCATTAGATAAACCATTATTTCCTTGACTTATAGGTTGAGTTTGAATAGGTTGAATTTGAATTTGTCCTCCAGAACTATTTTTAATTTGTTCTAATAAATTATTAAGTTTATTATCAATATTTTGATTATTTTCTTCAATTGCATTTTTCATATTTTCATTCATCATTTTAGTTGCATTAACAGTATTAACTAAATTTTGTATATCTTGTTTATTTTTAAATATATCACCTTCCATTTTTTTATTTCTTTCATCAACTAATTCAAATTTTTTAAAAACTTTATTTTCCAAAGCAGTAATTAATATTTTACTTGCATCTAAACTACCATCACCACTATCTTTAAACATATCATAAATATTAAAATCTTGAATTTTAACTTTAATATTTTCTAAATCTTTTTCTATATCTCCTATTTTTTTTCTTATTTCTTCATCATCTCCTTTAACTATTACCTTTTCTGTTTTTGGATCTCCTGATTTTTGAGCTGTTGATCCTTTTTTTATTAAGTTTTGAAGTTCGAAAATGTTTTTTTCATTTTGTTGAACTCTATACATTAATGTATTTAAATCAAAATTATTATTATTTGGTTGACCTCTTCCCATATTACTTCCTTGATTCATATTATTCATATTTCCATAATTTTGATTGAAATTTGGATTTTGGTTTTGATTGAAATTTGGATTTTGATTAAAATTTTGATTTTGGTTTTGATTGAAATTTTGATTTTGGTTTTGATTGAAATTTTGATTTTGGTTTTGATTAAAATTTTGGTTATTATTATTGTTAAAATCATTATTAAAATTTTGATTTCCATTAAAATTATTGTTATTAAAGTTATCATTATTCATTTGTTGTTGTTGATTTTGATTTCCTATATTTTGGCTATTATATTGAAAATTATCATACTGAAAACCTAAATTTTGATAATTATCTTTAACAAAATCAGTATGAAGTTCAGGAGGTTCTTCATATTCAGGAATTTCAGTAATTGGAACTTCTAATTTTTCAGATATTATTTTAAAAGCTTCATCTCTTTTATCAAATTTAGATTCAAGATAATCAATTTTTGATTGTAATTGTTTTTCTTTTTGAGCAAGCTTAAATAATATTGTTTGCAAAAGTGAAAATTGAATACAAATATCTGTATTAAAAACTTGACCATCAATGTCAATCATTTTTTTTATAAGTTATTAATTTATTATATTATATATTAAAAAACAATTATATTATTTTTTATATATTTTTTTTAATTAATGATTTTATTTATTAGACAATGTCTAAAGGAAAAATTGAAAAAATACATTTATATGCTTTAATAAAACCATATGATATTAATCTTGCTCTTACTTTTTATCCTTTTGAAACTATTGGTTTAGTTCAATTATTTGTTGAAGATACGATTCGAAAGTTAAAATCAACTCCTTATAAAATTGGAAGAATTGAAAAAAAATCAAATCATGCTATTTTACTTCCGCAATATAAAATTAATGAATTTTTATGTGAAAATGAAGAAATTATAGTTTATTCTCTTGAATATGGTTTAACAAAAACTAAAATATCAGGAGAAAAAAAAATAGAAGATATTGATGAATTATATATTGGTAAAAAATTAAAAAGAAAAAATGAAAATAAAACTCGTAAAAGTTCAGAAGATTTAAGTAAAAAACATATTAAAACTAAAAAATATTCAGATGATGATAATAATGAAGATGATAATGATAATAAATCTAATAGTTCAAAAAGTTCAAAAAGTTCTAAAAGTTCAAATGAAGAAGAAAAAGAAGATGAAGAAGAAGAAGATGAAGAAGAAGATAAAATTAAAAAAAAAAGAAAAAAAAGTGAAAGTAACTCAGATATACAACTTTAAATAAAATAATAAATAAAATATAATATATTATTTAATAAATATAAAATGATAAAACAATAAAAAAAAGAATAATAATAAAATTAATATAATCATTAACGCAGTAACAACAAAAAAAGATAAATAAAAAATTAAAAAAAATATATATATAAATTAATTAAAATTCATATTCCCAAATTAAAAATTCATAAAATAAAAAAAATTACAAAAAAAAAATGAAAAATCCTCAATTTGATAATGTTAGAGTAGGAATTCGTGTTCGTCCTCCTCTTCCACGTGAAACAGAAGAAGGTGTCCCATTTCGTTCAATAGCAATAGTATCACCAGATCATAAATCAATATCTCTAGCAGAATATTTAGGAGCAGAATTAGATGAAATAGCTCGTCAACGTGAATGGGTAGAAAAACCACAATTATTCCAATTACATCGTTTTACCTTTGATTCAGTTTTTGATTTAGATTCAACACAAATTGATGTTTATAATATTACAGCAAAACAAGCAGTTAATTCAGTTTTAGAAGGTTATAATTCTACAATATTTTGTTATGGTCAAACTGGTACTGGGAAAACTTATACTATGGAAGGTTTTACTTATAGTGCACAAAATGAACAAAGAGGTATTATTCAAAGAACTATTGAAGATATTTTTACTTATATTGAACATACTAGTAATCAGGATACTAAATTTATTATTAGAGCTTCATATTTACAAATTTATAATGAATCTATTTCTGATTTATTAAAACCAGAGAAGAAGAATTTACAAATTAGAGAAGATAAAAAAAAAGGAATTTATGTTGATTTACTATCAGAATGGGCTGTACGTACTCCTGTTGATTTATATGCTTTATTAAAGAGAGGTGCTTCATATCGTACAACAGCAGCAACATTAATGAATGATGTATCATCTCGTTCACATGCAGTATTTGTTATAACTGTAGAACAAATGAAAACAGAGAATATAAAAGGACAAACTCATACTCAAATAAAAGTAGGTAAATTAAATTTAGTAGATTTAGCTGGTAGTGAAAGAATAAGAGTAACTGGAGCAACTGGTCAACAATTAGAAGAATCTAAAAAAATAAATAAATCACTTTCATGTCTTGGTAATGTTATAAATGCTTTAACAGAACAAAAAGGTAAAATACACCATGTTCCATATAGAGATTCAAAATTAACTAGATTATTAGAAGATTCATTAGGAGGAAATTGTAAGACTACAATGCTTGCTATGATTAGTCCTGCTCATGAAAGTTTCTCTGAAAGTTTATCAACTTTACATTTTGCACAAAGAGCTAAAAAAATTAAAAATAGACCAGTTATAAATGAAGATTTAAATAATAGAGCTTTAATTAGACAATATGAAACTGAATTGAGAAATTTGAGAAATGAATTAGAACAAAAAAATAAAATGCTACAATCTAATGAATTAGTTATGCAATTACAAGAAGAAAAAGAACAAGCTTTACAAGATAAAAATGAAGCTATTAGAGAATTAGAGAAAGCAAGTAGACAATATTTATTAGAAAGAGAAGAAAAGTTAAATTTAGAAAAAAAAATTCAAATGATGAATTCACAAATGATTACTGGAGGACATAAAATTGAAGAAACTCCTCAATTTAAATCTGCTTTAAAGAATCAATTATTAAAATATGAAAGTAAAATACAAGAAATTGAAAAAGAAAAAGAAAAAATGTTTGAAGATATTCATGAAAATGAACAATATAAAGATATATTAAATAAACAAAAAGATATTATGATTGCTTTAAGTAATAAATTAAATGAAAGAGATGAATTAATTGCTAATTTAGAAGAACAAATAGATATTTATGATAATCAAGATAATAATTTTAATAATATTTCTAAAAGAATTAATCAATTAGAAGGTTTATTAATTAAAAATAAAATTCCACTTCCTGAAAATATTAATAAAGGAAATTTAAATAAAAATGATATTAATAATAAGAATTATTTACCTTATGAAGCAGAAACTAATATTAAACAATTTGATAATCAACCTTTAATTATGTTATCTCCTAATGAAAAAATAAATGAATTAAGAGGAATTATTTCTGAACAAGAAAATAAAATTAATTATCATGATGTTATGTTAAAGAAATTAATGAATACTGTTAATCCTGATGGAATGGTTGATTTAAATAAACTTTTACAACAAATGGAAACTGCAAAAGATTTATATAATAAAATAAATGATTTAGAGAAAGAAAAAGAAAAATATAAAAGTCAAATAAATGAATTAAATAATAATATAAAAGGATTAAAAGAAGAATTAGAAGATGCTAAAAATAATAAAAATGAAAATCATAATGAAGTAATGACAAATGTAATGGGTAATTTAGAAAATTTAATAAGAAATACAAATGATTCAAATACAAAAAATGATTTATTTAAATTGTATAGATATATGAATGATAGAATTAATAATAATATGGAAGTTTCAAATCAAAAACCACCAACAATAAAAAGTTTTAGTAATCCAAATTTAAATGAAAGTAATAAGAATAAAAGTAATGCTAATAAAATTTTTAATGATGATAATAATAAAAATAATAATAATAAAACTACTAGTCAAAATAAAAATGTTAATTATAATATTATGGGAAATAGTCCAAAAAAACAAAATCCAAGTACAATTAAAATTATTAAACAAACAATGAGTCCACAAAAAAGTAATAATATAAATCAAGGTGTTAATGAAAGACTAAAAAATAAAAATTATATTAATAAGTTTATAAACACAAATAAATAATAAAAAGTATTTTTAAATAATTAAAATTGTCATTTTATAAAATTCCAAAAAATATATTTAATTTTTAAAAAATTAATATTAAAAAATAAAAAAAAAAAATCTTCAAAAAAAAAATAAAAATTTAAACTTCAAATTAAAGAAAAGAACCATTTAAAAAAAATGTCAGGTATATCAGCAATATATTTCCTAGACAAAAAAGCAAAGCCAATAATATTTAGAAACTACCGTGGAGAAGTAACACAAGACATAAGTGGAAACATGCAAAGAAAAGTATTAGAATTAGAAGAATCAAACATGAAGCCAATATTTACAGTAAACAACGTTCATTATGCATGGATAAAACATCGTAATATTTATATAGTAGCAGTATCAAAAAGAAATCCAAATTTAACAATGATATTCTGTCTCTTACATAAAATAGTAGAAATTTTAATTGGTTATTTTGGTCAATTAGAAGATGAATCAATAAGAGATAATTTTGTATTAATTTATGAATTATTAGATGAAATAATTGATCATGGTTACCCACAAACAACAGATACTAAATTATTAAAAGAATTTATTAAAACTGAAAGTAATAAATTAAAAAATGTTAAAAATATTACTTCTGATGTTTATAATAATCAAGTCTCAAGAGCTCCTGGTATTGTATATAAAACAAATCAAGCATTTTTAGATGTTATTGAAAAAGTAAATTCATTAATAAGTCATAAAGGAGAAATGTTAAGAAGTGAAATAGTAGGTCAAATAAATATGAAAGCTTTATTAAGTGGAATGCCTAATTTAAAATTAGGTTTAAATGATAAAATATTTTATGAAGTTTCAGGAAGAACAACATCAAGTAAAACAATAGAAATGGATGATTTAAAATTTCACAATTGTGTAAATATGAATAAATTTGAAACTGAAAGAGTAATTGAATTTATTCCTCCTGATGGTACATTTACATTAATGTCATATAGATTAAATACTCAATTAAAACCTTTAATATGGGTTGAAGTAAATATTAATCAAATTACTCCTACTAAAATAGAATATAATGTTAAAGCTAAAAGTAATTATAGAAATAAGTCAATTGCACATAATGTTGAAATTGCTATTCCTGTTCCTAATGATTTGAAAAATCCTATTTTTAAAACTGCAAATGGAATCGTTTCTTATTTTCCTGATAAGGAAGTTGTTAATTGGGGTATTAAATATTTTCCAGGACAAACTGAAATTTATTTAAAATTACAATTTAATGTTCCTACTATTAGAAATGAAAATAATGATAAACATTTGAAAAAACCTATTGAGTTGAAATTTGATATTCCTTCTTTTACTGTGTCAGGAATACAAGTTAGGTATTTGAAAATTGTTGAAAGAAGTGGATATCAAGCTTTTCCTTATGTTAAGTATATCACTAAAAATGGTGAATATCAAATTAGAATGGTTTAATTTTTTTAATTAACTAATAAAATGATTTTTATTTTATATTTTTTTTATATTTATATATAATAGTTTTTATTAAGGAAAAAAAATAATTAATTAAAAATAAAAAAAAAAAAAATATAAAAATAAAAG
>JAEEGK010028945.1_pt1 | contig 11079 bp, 9 predicted proteins | sample 8958771 | NCBI WGS metagenome assembly JAEEGK01 (sample SAMN16246547, study PRJNA631951) | gut metagenome | biome: gut microbiome; feature: rumen; material: SC-attached | host: Bos | place: Iran: Karaj | collected 2018-10 | reverse complement strand
GCCTATAATTAGCAAAGGAAAGTGGGAAAAATTAACTGTTCAAATCCCCTCTCTCCCCGAGCAAGAGCGCATCGCTGCACGCCTTGACGCCATATCGGAAAAGGTGAAAGCCCTACAAGAGAATTACGACAAGACATTAACCCTCTGCAATGACCTCAAACAGGCATTGCTTAAATCTATATTTGAATAATGGACGAATCAACGACCAGACGAAAGAAGATTGACCCCGCCCTCTATGCCGTAGGCTGGGAGCAAGTACCGGGCAGTGAAATCCTGAACGAGCAACGAGCGTACCTTATTGCTCCGGGACGAGTAGAGCGCGCCAAAGAAAACCGCCACCCGAAAAAGGTGGACTATATCCTTGAATATAAGGGTATCAAATTGGCTGTCATTGAAGCTAAAGCCGATGAGATAGATGTGGCTATCGGCATCAAGCAAGCCAAAGAGTACGCTTCTATGTTGCAGATACGATATGCGTATTCCACCAACGGTGATGAGATCTACTTTATCGACATGGGTGTCCGCGATGCTATGGGCAACTATCTTATCCCGTCCACAGAAGGGTTGATTGACCATTTCCCGTCACCGCAAGAGTTATGGCAAATGACTTTCCCGGATGTCAATGAGTGGCGCGATAAATTCAACCTCGAACCCTTCAACCGTGGAGGAGGCCGTGAACCGCGCTATTATCAGGAGATAGCCATTACTAACGTCCTCAACGCGGTCGCCAATGAGCAGAACCGTATTCTGCTGACTATGGCAACGGGTACGGGTAAGACATACGTCGCTTTCCAGATTTGTTGGAAACTCTTCCAAACCAATTGGAACAAGCGCCACGACGGCAAGAAGCCCCGTATTCTCTTTATCTCTGACCGTAACGTCCTCGCCAACCAAGCTTCCAACGACTTTGAGCAGTTCAACGAAGATGCGATGGTGCGTATTACGCCCGAATGGCTGCACAAAAATCATGACATAGTACCTACGGCACGGCATATATACTTTACTATCTTCAATACGTTTATGGTAAATGATGAATCGGGCAAACCATACTATAAGCAATACCCTGCGGATTTCTTCGACTTCATCATTATAGACGAGTGTCATCGTGGCGGTGCTAACGACGAGAGCCAATGGCGCGAACTGATGGACTATTTCTCCGATGCCTACCAACTCGGTATGACCGCCACACCTCGCCGTCAAGAGAACGCCAACACCTATCGGTATTTCGGTCAACCCGTCTATTCTTACTCCCTCAAACAAGGTATCGAGGACGGTTATCTCACGCCCTTCCGCGTATGTATATCCGAGAGCAATATTGACGAATACAAATTCGACCCGGACGATGACGTTGAGGGCGATATAGACCCCGACAAGACGTACAAAGAGAAGGACTTTTATAATGGCGATATTTATATTCGTCAGCGTGATGAGCACCGTGTGGAGGAACTGCTTGCACAAATCAACCCCAATGACAAGACGATTGTCTTTTGTGCTACACAAGCACACGCGGCCATTATATGCTCGATGATCAACCAACGCAAGAAAAACCCATCGCCGTACTATTGTATGCGCGTTACTGCTGATGACGGAAACGAAGGAGATGAAGCACTCAAACTATTCCAGAATAACGAACGTACATTGCCGACTATCCTAACGACATCAAGAAAACTTTCTACCGGTGTAGATGCACGCAACGTGCGAAACATCGTTCTCATGCGCCCGATAAATAACATGGTCGAGTTTAAGCAAATCATCGGTCGTGGTACGCGTCTGTTTGATGATAAGTATTTTTTCACGATATATGACTTCGTAGGCGCAAACAAGAACTTCAAAGATGCCGAGTGGGACGGCGACCCGTTCTGCCCGATATGCGGCAACTACCCCTGTACGTGCCATAAACATGAGCCATGCCCTAAGTGCGGTAAATATCCGTGTGAGTGCGAGAAAGAACCACCTACGCCTCCGGAGCCATGTCCTGTTTGCGGACATCTGCCGTGTACTTGCGAAGGTGGTCAACCCAAAAAGAGGATACGCGTCAAACTATCTGAGAAACGAGAATTGGCTCTCAAAACCGAGTGGACTGAGAAATTCTATTTCGGAGATAAACTCATCACCATCGAAGAGTTTGTCAAAGAACTCTTCGGGCGTCTGCCTATGTTTTTCAACGGTCCTGATGACTTACGCCACCAATGGGAGAACCCGACAACACGGCAACAACTTCTTGACCAACTTGCGCGGGAAGGTTTCGTTGAAGAAAAACTCAATATGGTGCGCCGCCTAATGGGTTGTGAGAAGTGTGACCTGTACGACATCCTTTCGTATCTCGCCTATGAAACCACACCGCTTGAACGTGCAAGACGAGTGGAGATCGTTCGACAAGATTACATGAATTCGCTTTCAAAACCGGTTCAGCAACTTGTCGAGTTCCTTATGGCGCAGTATGTCACAAACGGCTACAAGGAAATGGCGGAAGACCACCTGTCCACCCTCTTGAAGATGAAATACGGCTCACCCGTAGATGCTACACAACAACTACATATGCAGATTCCGCAAATACGCGATACCTACTTCGAGTTCCAACGCCAACTTTACAAAGCGTCCGGTCCGGTAGGAGGCGGCATCACCCTTAATTTCTACGGAAACGGCTCTAATTATTACGATAACAGCAATCATATTACATTACAATAAGCATTTATATTTGAAGATAACATAGCATGAACAAAAACTATTTCGCACCCGGCGCTAACTATTACGATAACCATAAGGAAATAACAATCAATAATCCGGGAAGTAATTCTATAGACTTGCTTAGGGCTGCATTGGCCGAAGACATTCAACCGGTACAGGAGGTTGACGATATCCCGTTGTTCAAGTATATCCATCCTTCTGTAACGGAAGACAATGAAAAGTGGCAGATCCATCGAGAGGTACAAAACCTTGTGCAATACTTGCCCTTGACGGAGATTTGCAAGTATTTGCGACAGATGTATAAAGAGAAACGCGTATATCTGAATGTAAAAGCAGAAGCCATGTATAATGAATTGCATCGATTAGGAATGCCGGACGAGACCACACAAGGCTTCTCACAAAAGAATTTTCAAAACTATTTTAACATCAACGAATAGTAATTTCTATTCGCAATAAGCACCTCAAAACGAGGTGCTTTTTTTTTGTGTCTATTAGGATTTTATGGAATTGTTTAAGGTATTTCGGGAAGTATTAAGAAACGGTAGGATAGTACTTTGAAATATACTGATTTATCCATAAAAAAACACTACCTTTGCACTGTCATTCAAAAATGGATGATGGTGTTTTCGCTATTGAGAGCGACACCTTGTTATTAACTTGCGGAAGTTTTGAGACTTGTGCGCACAAGAACGGCCGTTCAATCAAAGCCAAGCACAAAACATTCTGTAACAATGCAAAACTTCAATTCCTACGTGCCGTCACTCATGTTGGAAGACGGCACCGAGGTGCGACTCTGCCCGCTCGATTTGACCAAGGGCAAGCCCCTCTATTGCTCGGCCGATGGCCGGTTCTACCACCTCACACGTGGTCGGCTATCCCACATTCGGCACTCCTTCTCTCCGGCTCACTACATGCCGGGCAAACAATGCCATAACGGCAAGCGGGGGAACCTCTATCCCTTTATGCGCGATTTTGGAGCGATCAATTGCCACGTTCTCATTGCCTCCACATGGATTGGCCCACGTCCTTTGCATCACGAGTGCGACCACCTCAACGGCATCGTCACCGACTATCGTGCCGCTAACCTCCAATGGGTCACTCCTTCGGAAAATCGCAAACGTGCGGGATTGCTGCGGATACTCAGGAACATCGGACGTGATCCCCAACAAATGAGCAGAGAAGAATTGCTCGCTATCTTCGAAAAGTACGAATTTGCCCCAAAGGGGGAAGGGTTGTGTAATGTGTAAGGTGTAATGTTTAACTAATTAACAATTTAACGATCATGCAATATCCCAATTTGAAACTCTTGCGCGAATTGCGTACACAAGAAAAAGCCCTCAAGGCACGTATAGATGAGATCCTTTCCGAAGCCGCTGATGAAGCCGTCGAAATCCTCGCCGCCAAAGGTCTGGACCGTGGCGAGTTCACCGTTCCCGGATTAGGCACCTACCAACTCCAGCGCACCGAAGTCATCGACATGACCGATTACAATCGCTACAAAGGTGAAGATGCCAAGCGTTGGCGGCAAAAGAAAGCAGCGCAAGACCAATCCAAGAAGTACACATCTGCGCTCACCAGAGAGATGAAAGGTATCGTTGAAGCCTTTGTTGCTCAGCACCCGGAATGGGAACCGGATGATGTCAAACTGACGGTCAAATGTTTGGATTGAAAAAAAGGTAATAAGAAAAAAGAAACAAAAAAGAATTACTAAAAGCCTTGCCTTGCCATGCCTATATATACCCTACCTACCTCCCCGAGAAGGCATAGCATAGCATGGCATGGCGTGGCAAGGCAATTTATTTTTTTTTTGAAAAAGTTATGGACACATTTGAATCAATATGGCAACTACTTTCCCCACAGGGAGAATACAAGCGGCGGCAAGGCGCGTGCAGACGGCTTTGGGGCGCGTACGACATCGAAAAGCAACGGCGCATATACGCGGCCATCGTGGAGAAAAGAAAACGCGGTGAGACTATTTCACCCAATCCGTACTTCGCCATCGAGGACGCGGCAATAGGCTTGGCCGGCGATACAAGGCAGCCACAGACGCTCTCGTACAACGACTACTACGCTCGGTACGGAACGACGGAAGAACGCGACGGGTGGAAGAAAGTGTTTCAAGCAGAACAACGCAGAACGATCTATTTAAAACAATAAGAGAAAAACAATGAGCAATAATAATTGTCCTTTATACGATGTGCCCTACCTCGTCCGAGAAGCGAACGACTCCTACATGTCAAAGAAACGACACAAAATCGAAGAACAAAACCAGGCCATCGTCGATGCGTATTTCATCGAACGGGACAAAGGGCTATCCGCGGAAGCGGCGAGAAAGATGGTGGCGCAAAAGCACGCCCTTCCCACCATCCGCGTGAACCATTGCCTCCGGTGGTACTATCAAGAGGCTGTAAGACGAGGAAAATTCAGTTTCTTGATAAAATTTCCACCGGCAAAGGAACACATTGTTCACTTTTGACGTACCTTTGCACTCGATTTCGAAATCACCAAAATAACACTCCGAATGGCCAAACGGGGGTCGAGCCACTCGACTCGAACTCAAATCGAAGGCAAGTCGAACTTTACTAACTCAAAAAAAGAAAGGAACAATCCAATGGCTAAAGCACAAGTCGGTGCCGCCGGAATCGAAACCATTTCCGGTGCACTCAAACGTCCGAAAAAGATTGACGGACACAATCATGGCAACTACCTGGTGATGACCCACCGTACTGCCGAGTCAACCAACCCCAATTGTCAGCGAATCTACTCGTTTGCGCCCGACCGCTACAAGCGTTCCGTGCCGTTCTCTCCGGAAGAGGTTGCGCATCACAACCGCTTCAAGGCTATCGCTCAAGCGGTCGCAGCCCGCAAGGCAGACCTCTCCAAGGTCACCGCTGACCAGCAGGCCTTTGCCGCACAGCGCGACCTCCCTAACGGCAAAAAAACCATGAAGTCCTACCTCTGGAGCGTCTGCGCCGCAGAAATCGGAGGCTAATTTTTCCTCCCTTCCTTCCTCTCTTTTCTCCTTTTTTGAAGGGGGAGGGAATCGAGGTTTGCAGGCCCCCGTTAGGGATTGTATATGCCCCGGTGAAAACGTTGTAGAGCGGATGGGGAACGCGTAACACGAGCGCGGGGCCGCGCGTTTTTGGAGGGGCATATACGCTATCCGCATGGCTTTGGGGCCTGACAAGCGATGAAAAAAACTAAACAAAGAAAGGAAAACGAATATGAGAAAGAATCTTTTATCTTTGAGCGGAGCGGTCTTGTGTCTTTTAGCCGCAGGCGGTCTGAGTTCCTGCAACGCGACGCGAACCATCACCACCAAGTCTGAGTATTGGCAGAAGGGCGATACGTCCTGCGTCATACAGACAAGGACGATCGAAAGTTACGACGCAAGCAAGAAAGGCTTGTAGCAAAAAAAGTGGCGTGCGCGCTTGCGCATGTCATTTTTTTGTAGTACCTTCGGACTCCGCCTTGCTGCGCAATTCCCCCGAAGCTACGTTCGCACTTTCGAGCGAACGACAATCCTTTGCACAAAAATAGCCGCTTGTGCAAGCACAGACTATTATTTTAGTGCAAAGTCTTGTACATTCCAAAAATTTGTTGTACCTTTGCACTCGCAAATAAAATTGACCCGATAAAGATGAAAACAATCATTGGTTTAGAAAAATTCTGGACATTATTCATCGGCATTGGAGCCGTATGGGGCTCAATGATGATGTGGATTGACCCGACAGGAGTCATGTGGGATATGGACCCGATGTTAGAGATACTGCGTGCCAAGATGCCTTGGCCGGATATTTTCTTCCGTAACTTCATCCCTTCCGGATTCGTGCTGCTGGCGGTCAACGGTATATCCCAACTCGGTGCAGCCCTTCTGCTCTTCAAGAAACATCGTTGCGCGCAACCGGCTGTCCTTGCCTGCGGCATCATTCTGATGCTATGGATTAGCCTTGAATGGTGGATTTTTGGCTTCTACGCTATCTGTAATGCCTATTTCTCCTTCGGTCTAATTGAAGCTACCCTTGCGACTATTGCTTTGGCTAAAAAGAAATAAAACACGATTGACGTTCTTATCTCGCTTTGCTCGAACGATTATTTTCGGCAAGCGAAAATCTTGTAAATTGTAAATAAAAAAAAGCGTCCTCTCGGGCGCTTTTCTTTGTTATTCTAATGTGTGAGCGGAGCTGCCGTCGAAGCAGTGGGTGCAGACATGATTGCGCGGCAAGCCGATGGCACGGATGAGCGTCTCCAGTTTGGTAAAACGCAGGGACTGCAGACCGAACTTCTTCGCCAACACGTCCACCATTCGTTGATACTCAGGCGAATCGGTGACCGCATAAGCGCGTACACGCTCTTCGTTCAAAGCAGCCTCTTCGCCCTCCAACTCGGCAATCACACGGCGGGTAATCAGTTCCATCACGGATTTGGACTCCGAGAAATTGATGAACGGACAGCCGTACAACAACGGCGGACAAGCCACGCGCATATGTATCTCTTTGGCACCGCCCTCCAGCAGACAATGGGTATTGTCGCGCAACTGAGTACCACGCACAATAGAGTCATCGCACAGCAGTACACGGCGGTCACGGAGAATGGAATTGTTCTGAATCAGTTTCATCTTAGCCACCAGATCGCGCATGCTCTGATTAGCAGGCATGAACGAGCGCGGCCATGTAGGCGTGTACTTGGAGATAGCGCGGCGGTACGGCACATTGTGTCCCTCGGCATAGCCGATAGCCATACCGATACCCGAATCGGGCACACCGCAGCAGCAGTCAACCTGCGTCTCGTCTTCCATACCCATCGCATAGCCGATATAGTTGCGCACATCCTCGGTATTGCGTCCCTCGTAGGTAGAGGTCGGAAAACCGTAATAGACCCAGAGGAACGAGCATATCTGCATGTGGTCGGGCAGCGGTTCGGCCAGTTGCTCCACTCTATCGGCATGCAGGCGCACAATCTCGCCCGGACCCAGATCGCGCTCAGCGGTGTAACCCAGGTTGTAGAACGAGGTGGTTTCGCTGGCTGCGCAATAAGCGTCGTCCTTGTGACCGATAACGACCGGCGTACGGCCCCATAGGTCACGTGCGCAGACGATGCCGTCCTCGGTGAGCAGCAGCATGGAGAGAGAGCCTTTGATCTTCTCCTGCGCATAGCGGATACCTTCGGCCAGCGAGCCCTTCTGGATAATCATCAGTCCGACCAACTCGGTAGGATTGACCTTGCCGGAGGAGAACTCAGACAAGTGCATGTTGTGCTCGAGCGCTTCGTTGGCCAACGCCTCCAGGTTGGCTATCTTGCCCACCGTAGTAAGCGCGAAACGTCCCAGATGGGAATTGAACAGCAGAGGTTGGGCATCCGTATCGGAGATGATTCCGATACCGGAATTGCCAAGGAATTTCGGTAACTCGTCCTCCATCTTGCTGCGGAACGACGCCTGCGAGATAGAGTGAATAACGCGACGGAAATTGCCCGTCGACTCATCAAATGTGGCTATACCACCACGGCGTGTACCCAGATGTGAATGGTAGTCGGTACCATAAAACACATCTGTGATACAAGGCTTTGTACTAATTGCACCAAAAAAGCCGGCCATAAAATAAACAGACTAATAATTGTGTATATTGCTTGCTATAAAATGCTCGTTGAGCGAGGCTTACTTGCTGAGGTAAGCGCATATATTGTGCTCGATACGCGAAGCCAGGTCGGCGGTCTCCTGCTTCGCGAACTTATCGCCGGTGATACCTTCGAACAGTTCGACATAACGGTCGGTGATCGACTGCACGATCGCCGGAGTCATCTCCGGTACCTGCTGTCCTGCCTTGCCTTGGAAACCGTTGTCCATGAGCCACTCGCGCACGAACTCCTTGGAGAGTTGGCGTTGCGGCTCGCCCGCTGCAAAACGCTCGGCATAGCCCTCGGCATAGAAATAACGGCTGGAGTCAGGTGTATGCACCTCGTCCATCAGCATCACTTGGCCTTTGTACTGACCGAACTCATACTTGGTGTCCACCAAGATCAGACCGTGCTGGTTAGCAATCTCCTGACCGCGGTTGAAGAGAGCCAGTGCATACTGCTCCATCTGCTTGTACTCGTTCTCGGGAACCAAACCGCGAGAGAGAATCTCCTCACGCGATATATCCTCGTCGTGGGTACCGATTTCGGCCTTGGTGGTCGGAGTGATGATAGGCGTCGGGAACTTCTCGTTCTCACGCATTCCTTCCGGCAGTTTGACACCGCAGATCTCACGCACGCCGGACTTATAGGCACGCCATGCGGAACCGCACAAATAACCACGAACAATCATCTCAACCGGATAACCCTGGCAACGATAACCAATCGACACCATCGGATCGGGAGTGGCCATCAGCCAGTTAGGCACGATGTCGCGCGTAGCATTCAGAAACTTAGCGGCAATCTGATTGAGGATCTGGCCTTTGTAAGGAATACCCTCAGGCAGGATGACGTCAAAAGCGGAAATACGATCGGTAGCTACCATGCAGAGCAAATCCTCACCGATGAAATAGACATCGCGCACCTTGCCATGATAGACACTCGTCTGACCGGGAAAAGAAAAGTTGGTTTTTGTTAAAGCGTTCATGTTATGTTAATATACAATTAATAATTAACAATTAACAATTATCAAAGTGTTCTGGCGGCTTAGGTACAACGTTTTAAGTCCGTACGGATTCTATCAGTTTGTACAAAACTCCGTAAACCCTTTGTAAATTGTAAATTGTGAATTGTAAATTTTGTTATTTATATTCATCCCACGCCTTGATTGCCAGGTCATCCATCGGCACATCGAGGAAAGCATTGATGAAGGCCTCAGCCAGTCGTGCATTGGTAATCAGCGGAATATTGAGATCCACCGCCGTGCGGCGCATTCTGTAGTAGCTGTCATGAACCGAATCGGCCAATGTATCCACAGGAATGCCGACAAAGAGGTCAATCTCTTTCTTGTGCATCAGGTCGGACACAATAGGCTGTTTGAGTTGGCCGAACTCATCGACATGCTCGTTCTTATAGACGCGTATATTAGGTACGCCCAGACCATTGAGGAACTCGCTTGTTCCGCCGGTCGCATAGATTGTGTAGCCGCGCTCCACCAGACGCTTGATGGTATCCAACATGTGCGCACGCTGCTTCGGGCCGCCGATAGCGAAGAGGATATTCTTCTTAGGAATACGCATTCCTACCGAGAGCATAGCCTTGAGCAGCGCGGTATTGGCATCCTGACCCAAGCAACCTACTTCACCCGTAGAAGCCATATCGACACCCAGGATAGGATCGGCGTTCTGCAGACGGTTGAAGGAGAACTGCGAAGCCTTGACACCCACGTAGTCGAAATCGAAGAGCGATTTGTGAGGACGCTCAACCGGCAAGCCCAGCATGATACGTGTTGCTATATCTATCAGGTTGATCTTGAGCACCTTGCTTACGAACGGGAACGAACGCGATGCACGAAGGTTACACTCGATCACCTTGATCTCGTTCTCACGAGCCAGATACTGGATATTGAACGGACCGGATATATTCAGTTCGCGGGCGATCTGGCCGGAAATACGTTTGATACGGCGCACGGTCTCAATATACAGTTTCTGAGCAGGGAACATGATAGTGGCGTCACCCGAGTGAACTCCGGCAAACTCAACGTGCTCGGAGATAGCATAAGCGATGATCTCTCCATTGCGAGCGACCGCATCCATTTCCACCTCCTTGGTATTGGTCATGAACTTGGAGATAACCACCGGATGTTCTTTGGACACATTGGCTGCCAACTCCAGGAACTTATGTAGTTGTTCCTCGTTGGAGCAAACGTTCATTGCCGCACCGGACAAGACGTATGAGGGACGTACGAGAACCGGATAACCCACACGGCCGACAAACTTCTCTACATCCTCCATCGAGGTCAGCGCACTCCACTCCGGCTGATCCACTCCGATGCGGTCCAACATAGCGGAGAACTTATCGCGATCCTCGGCATTGTCAATCGATTTGGCCGTTGTACCCAAGATAGGCACTTGTTGCGCATCGAGTTTCATAGCCAGGTTGTTAGGAATCTGGCCACCGGTGGAAACAATCACACCGTGCGGATTCTCCAACTCGATGATATCCATCACGCGTTCAAACGTGAGTTCATCGAAGTAGAGACGGTCACATATATCATAGTCCGTAGATACCGTCTCGGGATTGTAGTTGATCATCACCGAACGGAATCCGTTGTTGCGAATCGTATTGAGTGCCTGCACACCACACCAGTCGAACTCAACCGACGAACCGATACGGTAAGCACCTGAGCCGAGTACCACGATGGATTTTTGGTCACCCAGATAGTGCACATCGTTCTTGGTTCCGCTGTAGGTCAGATAGAGATAATTGGTCTGAGCG
>JAEEGK010028944.1_pt1 | contig 11079 bp, 1 predicted proteins | sample 8958771 | NCBI WGS metagenome assembly JAEEGK01 (sample SAMN16246547, study PRJNA631951) | gut metagenome | biome: gut microbiome; feature: rumen; material: SC-attached | host: Bos | place: Iran: Karaj | collected 2018-10 | reverse complement strand
CTTCCAATACCATAATTCAAATGTTGCCGTTCCCTATTTGGAGGACTATACAGGAAATTGGGTGATGTACACGATGACTTGTGGCTCTGACGGGAAACTGAAAGCCTATATCAATGGAGCATTTGTCGGTGAGGAAGATGTGGAATATAATGGACAAATCAACACTTCATTGGCTGCTTTAGGGCGTCATTGGTGGTATAATAACGGTGCAACTTCCACCCGATTCATCGGCTCTTTCGACGAGGTGAGAATCTACAACCGTGCCATTTCGCCCGAAGAAGTGCAAATGCTTTATGGATACAATGTGATTGAAATCACCGCCACGGCCAACCCAGAGGAAGGTGGCACGGTAAGCGGTGCAGGCCTATTTAACCACGGCGACACTTGCACACTCATCGCAACGTCCAATGCAAGCTACACTTTTATTAATTGGACGGAGAATGGTGAGGTGGTTTCCACCGAAGCCACTTACAGCTTTACGGTAACGAGCCATAGGGAACTGGTGGCGAACTTCGAAGGAAGCACTCTCAATCCCGAAGAAGACCTTGTTGCATACTATCCCTTCGACGGAGATGTCAACGACTATAGCGGCAACGGCAACCACGGCACCATTATCGGCAATGTGGTGCCCGCCACCGACCGTCACGGCAATGTCAACGGGGCTTATCGTTTCCCGGGCGAGGCCTTTAACTACATCTCCGTCCCCGATGCGGAATGCCTGCACCTGAGCAGCTTCACGCTCAGCGCGTGGGTCTATACCGATGCCGACAACTATGGCAGCGGATACCTGATTAATAAGGGAAGGGATATTAATAACGGATCGTATCATTTGACGGTTAGCAGTGTTAGTGCTTTTAATGATTATTATGGTGAAAATGGGGCTGGTGTTTCGGAAAATCCTCAGACTCATGAATGGCACATGATTACAGGAACGGTAGAGGGCGATCAGGCACGCTTTTACATTGACGGTGTGTTGATGGACGAAAGAACGCTGTCGAATCCCTTTAGTTACAGTAACTCCGAGCCGTTGACCCTTGGATGTCATTACTATTCAGGTGTGCCATCTAATTGGGCTTACACCTTATTGGGTGTCATGGATGAGGTGAGAATCTACAGCCGTGTCTTTACGCCTCAGGAGGTGATGCAGTTGTACAACTATAGTGAAGGCAGTCTCTCTGGTTTGTTCTCGGTTTCAGAAACCACCCAAGTGAATTTCTCAAAGGGCAACTTGCAATATCAGGCTTCGACGAACACCTGGCGCTTTGCAGAGAACCAATGGGATTGTGTTGGAGCAGACAATGTCAACATTTCCGAAACCTATGATGGTTGGATTGATCTCTTCGGCTGGGGCACGAGCGGTTACGACCACGGTGCCAACGCCTACCAGCCCTGGAGCACCAGCAGAAACTACAGCCCTGGTCGACAAGCCAAAACAATTCTGATTACTGGGCCTACGGTGATTCCGGTGCGAGCCTCTCCGACTATACTGGTCAAGCTGACTGGGGCTATAACGCCATCAGCAACGGTGGCAATCAGGAAGGTTTGTGGCATACGCTCAGCCATAGTGAATGGGATTACCTAATCAACAATCGTCCGGCATCCACATTGAACGGCGTTGAAAATGCCCGACATGCCAAGGCGGTGGTGAATGGAATAGCGGGACTGATTCTTTTCCCAGACCATTATTCGCATCCCGATAGCATCGCTGTTCCAGTCAACATCAACGAATATGCCTCACAATTCACGGACAATGAATACACCATCGGACAATGGTATGAGATGGAGGATGCGGGTGCCGTGTTCCTGCCGACTGCTGGCATCCGCAGTGGTGGGGTGCCTTCAATTGGCTCGTTAGGCATATATTGGTCCACCACGCCGAGTGGTAGCTCCTTCTCACATCGTTTCGACTTCACCACCGACTATGTCGTGGCTTGGGGCATTGACAGCAAATGGTACGGTTATTCCGTCCGTCTGGTGAAGAATGTGCTGACCACCACTTGCTCCATTGAGGCTGTGCCGAATCCTGCCGAAGGCGGCACGGTAACAGGCGCGGGCACTTATTTCGTCGGTGAAACCTGCACTTTGACCGCAATACCTAACGAAAGCTACACCTTTATTAATTGGACGGAGAACGGTGAGGTGGTTTCCACCGAAGCCACTTACAGCTTCACGGTGACGGGCCATAGGGAGTTGGTGGCGAACTTCATACCAGTGTTGGCTTCTCTCAGCGATGACTTCAACGATGGCGTGATTGACCCGGAACTTTGGACTTATGGCGGCTCAAGTGTATATGAAGCGGACGGATTGATGAAGATTGAGCAGAATGTCACAGATGATTGGGTTAGCTTGATTACACGACCTATGTCGCTCACGCCTTCGGGTCAGATTTTGATGGAAAGGAGCTTCATCGTACATCGCGCCAGCAACTATTTCAGCGGAGGATTCTCCATTTATTTCAACACCATTTTCGACAATACAAGCAACACAGACGTGGAACCCTGGATTCGAGTGCAGTATTTCTACGACAACTATGGCCAAAATTGGGGCACTTGGGTTAATGCATCAATTGACGGACAAACCACAAGCACTTTGTTGTGTGATGCCGTTTTTGACACGTGGCTCAACGAAAAGGTGATTGTGGATACGGAAACGGGTACATTATTGTATTGCCTGGACAACGAGTTGGTTGCCACGGCGACAATTGCCGGGCTTTCCTCGCTGGATGTGTCGTATTACACAATCAGGTTCTGGCCTTATAGTTGGTGGACAGGTCACTACCATTATATGGATTATATCAATATCAACACGAATCTGGATGCCGCATATACCATCACGGCTTCTGCCAATCCTGTTGAAGGCGGCACGGTGAGCGAAGGTGGCACTTTCCAACTGGGTCAAACTTGTTCGCTGACCGCCACAGCCAACGAAGGCTACACCTTTGTTAATTGGACGGAGAACGGCGAGGTGGTGTCAACCGAGGCCACTTATTCATTCCTTGTTGTGAATGATAGGGATCTGGTGGCGAATTTCATGTTGCCACTCAACATCACCGCTTCGGTTTTGCCTGAGGAAGGTGGCACCGTCATCGGTGCAGGTGAATATGATTACGGCACTGAATGCACACTTGTCGCTACACCCAACGAGGATTATTCCTTCGTTAAATGGACCAAGGGTGAAACTGTGGTTTCTACTCAATCCAGCTATAGCTTTGTCGTTACCGAAGATGCAGATTTTGTGGCGCACTTTACTCTGAAAATGGTTGGCACTGTTATGGCCGAGTATGATCCCAATCCCGATGACAACCAGAGTCCGTATGTGAGGGTGAGCTGGAGTATGGATTCCAATTTGCAAGAGGACTTCGAGAGTGGTGACTTCAATATGCATCCTTGGGAGTTCACCGACAGTTACCCATGGGTCATCACCGACAACAATCCTTACGAAGGGACTTTCTGCATGAGAAGCAACAATGGGGGAGCACATTACACTTCATCCACTGTCCAGACGACTATGTTTATTCCTTCTGAAGGACAGATGAGCTTCTATAGCAGGATTTCATCCGAATCCAGGTATGATTATGGTCGCTTCTACATCGACGGACAGGAGATGGGTAACTGGAGCGGCAATGGTGGCTGGGAGCAACACATCTATGATATCACTGTAGGACAACACACGTTTACCTGGGCATACACAAAGGACGGCAGTGTGAACAGCGGTGAAGACTGCTTCTATGTGGACAACATCAACTTCTTTGGTGCAGACAGAAGCGGAAACCGCTCGGTGCATCACTATGAGGTTTATCGTTCCGAACACCCTGAAAACGGTTCGTGGGAACTCCTTGCCGACAACGTTACGGACACCAGTTATGTGGATACAGACTGGAGCGCGTTAACTGAGGGGTGGTATAAATATGGAGTCGTTGTAAACTATGCAGGAAACAACGATACTCTATATTCGAGCGTTATGGGCAGGTCGAACACGATCCTGAGGGCCTATCCGCATACGATTACGGCTACTGCCAATCCTGCAGAAGGAGGAACTGTTGAGGGAGCTGGCGTGTATATCTATGATTCAGAATGTACCCTTACAGCGAATCCAAACGAAAACTATACGTTTGTGAATTGGACTGAGAATGGTGAAGTGATCTCAACGGATACCACATATACCTTCACGGTTACTGCCGATAGAGATTTGGTGGCGAACTTCGTCCTTCCGTTCACCATTACGGTTTCGGTTGTTCCCGAAGAAGGCGGAACCGTCACGGGTGCAGGTGAGTATGTTATTGGAACAGAATGCACCTTGACTGCTACAGCCAATGAGGGCTATGAATTCATGTACTGGACAGAAAACGGCACTATGGTCTCATCCGATGCCACCTATGGCTTCGCGGTGACTGAAGACCGTGCTTTGATGGCGTATTTCGCTGAGAACCATCAAGCTGTAACTTTGACCACTGGATGGACTTGGCTCTCTACCTATATCGAACAGGAAGGCATCGACGGCCTTACTATGTTGGAGGAAGGTCTGGGGTCGAACGGTGTGATGATTAAGTCGCAAACCGACGGATTCCTGTCCTATGCCAATGGTATGTGGATGGGCACTCTGGATGCCATCACTAACGAGAAGATGTATCTCGTCAATACCATAGCGGCTTCTGAATTCACTATGACTGGTTCTGTGGCCCATTTGAACGACCATCCCATCACCTTGAATCCAAACTGGACGTGGGTGGGCTATCCTTCACCATTCGCTATGGATGTCAATGATGCTTTGGCCAACTTGAATCCCGCTGAGGGCGATATGATGAAGTCGCAGACGGGTTTTGCCACCTATAGTGCGGAGAATGGCTGGTTTGGCTCGCTGAACACGCTGACTCCTGGTATGGGACTTATGTACCAGTCGCACAATAGCCAGGCCGTCACCTTGACCTATTCCGTTGGAATGAGCCGTTCGTTGAGGGCAAATGTCACTGCCGAAAACAACCACTGGGTACCCGATATCCATGCCTATCCCAACAACATGAGCATTATGGCTGTTATTGAGTTGGATGGCGCGGAAATCCAAGACGAACGTTATGAGTTGGCCGTATTCAGCGGCGACGAATGCCGTGGTAGCGTCCGTCTGATTTATGTTGAATCCTTGCACCGCTATGTCGCTTTCTTGTCGGTGGCTGGAGAGGATGAGGCTGAACTCTGTTTGGCCTTGTACGATACGATGACAGAAGAGGTCTATTTCAACACGAAGGATGTTGTGGTCTTTGAGGCCAATGCCGTGTTAGGTAGCCTTAGCTCGCCTTTTGTCGCTCGGTTTGGGTCCACCACTGGATTGGATGGATTTGATGCCGATGCTGTGATCCTTTATCCCAACCCTGTGACGGCGGGTCATCTGTTCCAAATCGAGCTCCCCGCCGAATGCAGTGGGGCTCGGGTCAGCATTATCGATGCTTTGGGCTCAGTGGTTTCGACAACCGACCTGTATGCCAAGCCTGCCACTCTCTCAGCTCCCGAGGTGCCAGGCGTATACACGGTGAGAGTGATGACCGGCAAGCAAGGGACATATAGTAGAAAACTGATTGTAAAATAAGTAAATGTGGCTATTAGTAGACATATTCAAAGTTCAATGACTTGTGACTATGGCAACGACGGCTTTCACATCAGAGTTGTGCGGTTATGGCCATTGTCACAGGTCATAGTCGAAAAAGCCTAGGCCAAAACAACTTGCGTTTTAATTTTGAAGAGTTACATAATAATAATAAATTTAAAGAGATGAGAAAGAATATCCTTTTAGCAATTTTTATGGCGGTGTTCTTCCATTGCAATGTCTGGTCTGCTACTGAGACGGAAAAGCATTGGAACTGCGATCCCTATCTCTATGCCAACAATTTAACGATGATTGGTGTCGTCGAGATTGATGGTGCAGAGCAAGGCAATGCCGCGTTGGAGGTGGGTGCTTTCTGTGGAGCGGAGTGTCGAGGCAGCGAGATGCTAAGATACTTCAATCAAGTGGATCGTTATCTGCTGTTCTTGACCGTATATGGTGAAGACGACGATGCCATCACCTTCAAACTTTATGATCACGGTACAGGGGAGGAGTTGGATGCCGAAGTCGAAGGCATAGTCTTTGAGATTAATGCTATGCATGGCTCGCCTATCGACCCTTATGAATTCAACTTTATCCCGTATTACACGGCAACGGGTTCAACCAACCCGACGGATGCTGGTACGGTGGAGGGCGGTGGACGCTATTTGGCCCATACAACGGTGACGCTCACAGCCTCACCTAATACGGGCTACAGTTTCCTGAATTGGACCGATGACAATGAAGTGGTCGGCACTGAACCCACATTTCAGTTCGAGATTGTGGGCAACCGCACGTTGGTGGCCAACTTTGAGATGCTCATGTATCATGTCAATGTGGGCGTCAACAATGATGCGGCAGGCTCGGTGACCGGTGCTGGCGATTACCAGGAAGGAACCAGTGTAACCGTTTCGGCGACACCCAACACAGGCTTCCAATTTGACCGCTGGACCGTGGCCGGCGAAACCGTGTCAACCAATGCCACTTACACTTTCACGATTTGGGAAGACATGGATCTGGTCGCCAATTTTGTGGTTCAACAAGTCAATATTAATGCAAGTTGTGCCCCTTCCGATGGTGGCACTGTGACAGGAACTGGCGTTTATGATTACGGGACTTCCGTGACGCTGACCGCACAGCCTGCCAACAGCTTCGTCTTTGACAATTGGACCGAAGATGGCAATGTCATTTCGTCTGAATCAACCTTCAGTTTCATTGCTTACAGCAACCGCAACTTAGTGGCTAACTTCCATATCGAGCTGCCCGAATTGCACGTGACTGGTATTTCACATTCTGACTTTATTGCTGGGCAGCAGGTTACGGTCACGTGGACAGTCAGTAATGATGGACTTGCTGCTACTCCTGATGGTGAGCCATGGTATGACAGGGTTTGGCTGTCGGTCGAGAACCGTGTGGCAGCTGATGACAATGCTCCCATTTTGTTGGGCGAATTTGCTAATCTTTCCGTCTTGGGTCCAGGTGAATACTATACCCAGACTCAGAGCTTCAACCTTCCTTTAACCTTGAGCGGGCCTTATTACCTCTTTGTGATTACTGATGCCTATGACTGCCATCATATCTTTTGGGAAGATGGTGAGGTACCTTTGCCATATTCTCCACCTCCATTCCTTGGTGCCTTAAGTGCCCATTGCAGTGGAGGCAATTGCGGTAACGGCAGTGGAAATAGAATCTATGAGCAATCTGAATATGAACGCTATCACGCTCCTGGGCGAGATTACCACGACAACTTCTTCTATGACTATCTGACTATTGAGGTGCCGCCTTTGGCTGACTTGCAGGTGACTTCTATTATTGCTCCCAGTACAATCTATTCGGGCACTACTGCCTCAGTCGTGGCGACCATCAGCAATTTGGGCGGAGCCCATACCAATGTCAGCCGTTGGAGCGATGCTTTGTACGTGTCGCAGTCGGAGACCTTTGATGCCTCAGCCGTGCATTTGGGCAATATGCAACATAATGGGGTTTTGGCTCCAAATGAGTCGTACGAAGTCACGTTGACTGGAACTGTTCCACATACCTGGTATGGCGAAGTCTACTTTTATGTGGTGACAGATATCTATGGACAAGTGTATGAGCATGTCGCCAACGACAATAACATATCACGTTCACAAGCGGTGAACGTGATATTGAACCCTCCGGCAGACTTGGTATTTACCGACCTCACTATTCCTTCCACGGTGAGTTCAGGTGAAAAGCTTTCTGTTTCCTACTCGGTTTATAATCAAGGAGCCGGAAATCCGGATGCGAGCACTTGGTGCGACAAGATTTACCTTTCCACCAATCCTGACGGTTTGGAAAACCCCGTAGAGCTGAGGACAGTCACCCATTACAATGGTCTGGAACCAAATGCAACCTACACTGTCACTGAGTTCATACCATTGCCATCTTCTTTGGGAGCAGGGGTATATTACGTTTATGTGGTGACTGATGCCGACAATCAGGTTTTTGAGTATCTCTATGAGGACAACAACATTTTGAGAAGTCAGTCGACCCTGACAGTCATAAAGCCCGATTTGGTAGTCACGCAAATTGTTTCAGAGAATACGTTGACAGCCTGCTATCCGGCTTCATTCAGCTATACCCTACAGAATATTGGAGCGGGTGTGATTGACAATCTTTCGGTGACTGACCGTTTGTTTATGTCACCCAATGCCGATATGAGCAATGCCGTTCAGCTGACCTCGCAGAACCATTCACTGACGTTGACAAACCAGCAGGACATCACTTTCAATTGCAACCTTCAAATGCCAAATCTGACCGAGGGAACTTATTACTTGTTTGTTCAGACAGATGTTCAAAACGTTGTCAATGAGTCAAATGAGGGAAATAACCAGTTGTCATTCTATCCAATAGAGGTGCTTCATCAACCATTGCCTGACCTGATGCCTATCTCGTTTGCATTGCCAGGTGAGATTCAAGCGGGGACAGTTGTTTCTGCCGAATTCGATGTAACCAATGTGGGCGATTTGGATCTCATCAATTCCAATTGTGCCATGAATGTGTATGCAGTCCAGAACGGTTATGAAATACTATGCCCTATGCAGACCCAAACCGAACCATTAGAAGGTAACATTACTATTCTTATAAACGGCTCATTGCATTTCAGTAGGACGATTTTGGTTCCAGTCAACGTCACTTCTGCCTGCTCATCTTTCGTTTTGAGGGTAGATGCGCAAGGGACGGTTGCCGAGCTGAATGAAAACAATAATTCAATTGTTGCAATTGCCGAAGTGATTGATAGTCCGCTTCCCGACCTGACGGTGAGTAATATTGTCATTCCTGAATCGGTGCAAGCTGGTGCCACATTCACTGTTTCATTCGACATCAACAACATAGGTGATGCCATTTTGGAAACCAACAATCTTCCTGTGGCTGTTTATGCCAACGTGAATGGTTCCAATGTCCTTTGTCCATTGCAAAGCCAACTTGAGCCTGTGGAGGGTGGAACCATCCAACTCATTACCGGTGAGTCAATCCATTTCGTACAAACCGTGCTGGTGCCACCCACGGTTGAGCCCACTTGCAACCAGTTTACGGTGACTGTTGACCCCAACAATGCCATCTATGAAACCAACGACAGCAATAACAGCAATACAGCAACGACAAGTGTGATGGACTATCCTTTCGACTTGGCATTGCAGTCCATTGCATTCCCAACGGAAATCACTGCTGGCGAAACCTATTCCGTTTCTTGGACGGTGCAAAACATCGGAACATGTCCTACGGACGACATTCCCATGTTTGTGAACAAAAACGGTAACTATTATCAGGCGCAATCTGGCAACTTGCCTTATCCATGGGTTGACAAGGTGTATTTCTCGACGGATGAATCTATCAGTAACGATGATGTGTGCGTCGGTACTTGCAACCGTACGACGGTATTGAATCCAGGTGATTCCTATACCATAACCGTTTCTTTCACGGTGCCCTATACGGTGTTGGGCAATCCCTATCTGATAGCCGCAACCGACTTCACTCAGATGACTTACGATATGAATAGCGCTAACAATACGGCAAGCCAGCAGGTGACGGTTTTGTTGGGCGACCTGCCTGACTTGAGAATCACGGTTCTTGATGTGGAGCCGGTTCTGACCGCAGACCAGACCTATACCATCAGTTACGAGGTGGTTAATGAAGGTGATGGTGCCACCCGGCAAGATGTATGGAAAGACGCATTCTATCTTAGTTCCATGGATGGAATTTTGACGGGTGCATTTAGGTTGGTTGAGAAAACGCACCAAGGTGTCCTGGCTCCTGGTGACACCTATGAAGCCACGGTTGATGTGACGATTCCTTCTTCAATGTCAGGCGAATTCTTCATCATTGGATTCACGGATGCCACTTCCTTGGTCTACGAACACGACAATGAAAATAACAACCTATTCAGTACTCCCGTGACGGTTTCGCTGCCATTGCCCTGCGATTTGATTGCAGTGGATCCTTCCTATCCGTCAACAGCAGTATCAGGCGATGACATGACCGTGTCTTGGACCTTGTTCAACACGGGGAGCAACCCTGCTTCGGGACGAATCCGAGATGCTGTTTACCTTTCGGTAGACAATGAATGGAGTAGCGACGACATTATGTTGGGTTATATTGAGAACAATATCAATTTGGAAGCTAACGGACAATTGAATATGGAGCTGACGGCAACGGTGCAAGGCATCACTCATGGCAGTTATTATCTAGTTATTAGAACCAATATCCTTCATGCCTTGAACGAAGCTTCATACGAAAACAACACATGTGTATGCCCTATGCCTATCGAAGTGGATTATCCAGTTTTGACCATTGGTTCGAGTATCGATAGAACCATGAACAGCAACCAGATGATTTACTATAAGATTGAAGTCGGTCCGGAATTTGCTCATCAAACGCTTTCATGCCAGTTGACAACCGCTTCGTCTTATCCTGGCAATGGCTTGTATGTCGCATTCGAGTCGGCGCCTTCGATGTCGCAGTTTGACTTCTCTGTTAATACGCCCTACGAACAAAACTTAGAGATTTTGATACCTTCATTGGAGGTTGGTGATTATTACTTGCTTGCCCGAGGCAGCGCACAAGATGGCCAGCCGCAGAACATCACCCTTTCGGCATCCATCATCAACTTTGAGATTCTGCATGTTAATGCAGACCATGGCTCCAACACAGGTTCGCTGACCACACAGGTGATTGGTGCCAAGTTCGACAGCATCATGGACTTCCGTTTGGTGCAGGGTGAGGATTACATGCCGGCCGAGAAAGTCTTCTTCAGCAATTCCACCGAGTCGTTCGTCACTTTCAATCTGAAGGACTTGGAAGCAGGACTTTATGACGTTGAGGCCGAGCTCCCTGGTGGCATCATTACCATCAAAGACGGTGCCTTCACTATTGAGGAAGGTCTGCCGGCCGAGCTTTCGGTGAACATTATCGCTCCTTCAAGCGTGAGAAGTGGCAATACCTTTACGGTCAGCATTGAATACGGCAACATCGGCACTACCGACC
>JAEEGK010028941.1_pt1 | contig 11081 bp, 9 predicted proteins | sample 8958771 | NCBI WGS metagenome assembly JAEEGK01 (sample SAMN16246547, study PRJNA631951) | gut metagenome | biome: gut microbiome; feature: rumen; material: SC-attached | host: Bos | place: Iran: Karaj | collected 2018-10 | reverse complement strand
ACGGTGATCCTTGACTGGGAAGGCACGTCGGTGGTCCCCACGGCCAGGCTGTCGATGTTGTAGCCGCGGCGGCTGAAAAGATTCGTCACCCTCGCCAGAACGCCGGCCTCGTTGTCCACCAGAATCGAAATGGTTTTTAGCATCTCACACACCCCTTAAAATTGTCCTCACATCTATGACCACGGGCTCCCGGGCGGCAACGGCCTTTCTGACCTCTGCCTCCAGTTCCGCGGCTGACCGCACCCTGGCTCCCCGAAGCCCGAAGGCTCTGCAGAGCGCGGAAATATTCAGTTTCATGCCCAGCGACGTCTGGCTGTAGCGGCGCCCGCAAAGCTTGCGCTGCATCTCGTGGACCATGCCCAGCTGGCCGTTGCGCAGTACCACCACGATCAGAGGCAGCCCCTCGTTCCGCACGGTCGACAGTTCGTTCAAATTCATCAGGAAGCTGCCGTCGCCGGTAAACAGCACGGTCACCCGGTCCGGAGCCGCGATCTGCGCGCCCACTGCAGCACCGAGCCCGAAGCCCATCGTCCCCAGCCCGCCGCTGGTGATGAACCTGTCCTCCGGTTCGAAGCGGAAATACCGGGCGGTGTAAAGCTGGTGGCAGCCCACGTCCGTTGCCACGGTGATCCCTTCTCCCGCCGCTCTGCGCACGGCGTCGAAAATATCGGCCGGGTCAACGTATCCTTTTTTCACGGTCCGCGTTGCCGCGTCGATCTCATCGTTCTCACCCGGCGTTTCACGTACGTCAACTCCGCAGCACCAGGGCTTTCGCTCCCCGATGCCTCCAGAACGCGCGAGAATGCCCCTCAGAGCCGCTTTCGCGTCCCCGGCAATATACACGTCCGCCCTGACCACCTTGTTGATCTCGGCCCTGTCAGAATCGATCTGCAGTAACTTTCTGCCAGAGGCCCCGAACTCCCTGAGGTCCGCCACTTTATTGCTGAGCCTTGCCCCCACCACGATCAGGAGGTCGCACTCATCCGACGCAGCTCTGACCCGCGCGCTCGCCATCTGCCCCAGCAGCCCGAAATTCAAAGGATCGCCGGAAGGCATCAATCCCGTCCCCATAAGAGTGTGGCACACGGGGGCGCCCAGTTTCCGGGCAAGTTTCGTGATCTCGCCGCCCGCGCCGGAAGCCACCGCTCCCCCGCCGGCAATTATCAGAGGCCGCTTCGCCTCTTCCAGCAACCGCACCGCGCCGTCAACGTCCTGCCCGGCCATTCCGCCGGATCCAGCGTCAACGTCCTGCCCGGCAGTCACGCAAGCCTCAGCCTCAACTCCTGTGTCCAGTCCGCCGCACTCGCCGCGCCCGCCTAAGGGCGTATCAAGCGCGCCACGGGCACCCTGCGCACCGATCACATCAGGCACATAAGGCACGATCCTCTCCAGGGCCTCACCGTATACCGGATCGTCCCCCTCGAGCACGTCTTTCGCCACGTCGATCAGCACCGGGCCCTTCCGGCCGCCAAGCGCGATCCCGAAGGCCCTCGACATAGCATCCGCCAGCATCGCCGCCGAACGCGCCGCCCAGCTGTGCTTCGTGACGCCCAGCGTCATGCCAACGATATCGACCTCCTGGAAAGAATCCGTCCCGATAAGCGCGTGCTCCACGTTGCCCGTGATGAACACCACCGGCACGGAATCCATAAACGCGTTTGCGATACCGGTGACCAGATTGGTCGCCCCGGGGCCGGACGTGGCAAAGCAGACTCCGATCCCGGCAGAAGCCCTGGCGAAGCCGTCGGCGGCGTGCGCCGCGCCCTGCTCGTGGGCCGTTCTCACGTGCCTGATCTCTTTTCTGTGGCGGTACAGCGAATCGTACAGCGACAGCACGGTGCCTCCGGGATAACCGAATACCGTTTTTTGCCCCTGTCTGATCAGTGCCCGGACGATAAACTCAGCCCCATTCATAAGCCGCGCTCTCCTTCAGTATCCCGCCGTACTTCTCCCCTATTATCCTGAGAGTCACCGTATCGCCCTCGGCGATGCGCTTCTTCATCGACGGAAGACGCATGGTGTGGGAATCGACGTACTGCATATTGTAGACCTTGCCGTTGACGCACAGATAAGTATTGTCCGTCAGTCCGGCTCCGTGTATCACGTATTCGTTTGCCGCCTCGTCGAATTCGATCTCATAAATGGCCAGATCCGTAAGGCCCAGGCTGTAGTCCGGGTTCTCGAAAGAGGCGGTCTTGGGTTCGTCGAACATCTTGTAGTACTGGATCTGCTCGAAATACTCCTGGTAATTATCGCTGCCCCGGTACAGGCGGTGGAAACGGTTCATAAAGGACCCGGTCATATTCAGCCAGTCGCAGATGTACGTGCTGAGCTCGTTGAGTTCGATCACGTCCACCTCTTCTTTCGGCAGCCCGAAATTGTTCCAGGTGTAGAAGTTCACGGCAAATCTGTTGTCGGTGGTGATGCCGGGCACGTCAAGGGCGAACGTGGGCAGATGGTCGCTGTACATAACGATGAGGGTGGGTTCCTCCCGCTGCTCGAAATATTCGCATATCGCCCGTATATGGCCGTCAAGTTCTTCCAGCTGGCTGATATAATACGCCAGCTTACCTTCCAGGCTTGAATCTTCGACGCCGGTTATCTCCATCGGATAGTCTTTTTTATCGATCGATTTGTACGCGCCGTGGGTCTGGACGGACACGGCGAAAACGAAATTGTTGTCGCTTCGTGAAGTGTCCAGGGCCAGTTTGATCTGATCGAGGATGATGGCGTCGTTGGCCCAGATGGCCCCTTCTTTTTTTTCTACCCCGGACATGAATTCGTAGGACGTGAAGCGCCTGAAGCCGAGATTGCCGTACACCTGATCCCGCTTGAAGAATTCTCCCTGGTAATCGTGGATGCCCACGGTGTCGAAGCCGTTTTCCTGGAGATATCTGGGGAATGAATCGATGGGCGTTTCGTTGATGTATAGCATATACGGATTGTAGCCGTACGGAAGGTTGTCAAGGCTCAGCCCGGTCAGGAATTCGAATTCGCTCTTCACAGTCATGCCGCCGTAAATAGGCACTTCCACGCTGCCCGAGGTGTATCTGTCGGTCAACGACCGCAGGAAAGGTATAGGGTCTCTTTCGTACGTAACGCCTTCGGCCACGTAGGGATCCATAAAAGATTCCATCTGGATGACGATTATGTTGAGCCCGTCGATCTCGTTGTCCTCTCCCGCGTTCCCGGATTTCACCACGTTCCTTATCACGTCGATTATTTCCTCTTCGTTGTACCCGGAAGGCCTGGTTTTCAGCGTGCGGTAACCGGTGGTGATGAAGCTGTAGACGTAACCGTTGCGGTCGAACAATTCTCTTGACGATACGGCGGAGAAATCGAACCAGGGCAGGAACGTGGAAAGCAGGCAGCACACCACTCCGGCAAACATAAATATCAGGGAACTTACGATCACGGGTTTGGAGGCCTTTTCCCTCATATGCTTCTTCCCTTTTACGATGAGGACAACGATGAGGACAACGACGGCGGCGACTCCCAGGATGATGGCTATGAGCCCGAACACTCCCAGGATGTCAACGGCGGCGGAGATGCCTTCCAGCGCCTGGAAAACGTCGGGGAAAAGCACCGGCTCGTAGGTGTTCATGTTCTTTATCATAGAGGCCACGCCCAGCGTGAGCCAGAACACCACGTAGATGACTCCGCCTACCACGGGGCGCCTTATCCAGAGCACGAAAGAGCCGAGAGCGGTGAAATAGAGGAGGTTGCAGGCCAGTACGTCAGGCTGCACAGGAAGGCATTTGAAGGGCTTTATGAAGCTGCCTGTCTGAAGTATCTCTATAAGGAACAGGAGCAGCAGCGAAACGTATAAAAGCATGGCGATCCTGCGGATCCAGGGCGTGAACCGGTTGTTTTCAGACGGTTCCCTGCGGTCTTTCAGGACGTATACCGCTGCCGCCGCGGCGATCACAGGTACCACCGTCACCAGGGACTCGATGATCCTCGATACGGAGGCGCCCTGCCACAGCAGCCACAGCGCCGACATGAACAGCATAAGGGACCGCCTGTACGGCGTCAGGCAGACAGGAAGCGTGAACAGCGTGAGGGAAAAGGCTCTTATCAGCACGATGACCGGGACAAGCAGGAAGAATACGCCGTTGAGCTGGGAAAAGCTGCCTGTGACAATAAGAGATATCACAGCCATGCCGAGATGCAGGGCGGCGAACTTCAAGAGTTTGCTTTTTTCATCATAGGTGAGAGGGGTCGCGCCTCCGGGCTCGGCTTTCGTCAACGTTATGACGTTCCGTCCTCCGGCCTCGGTTCCCTTTTCCCTTTCCGTTTCCTTTTCCATTTCTGTTTTACGAAGCTCAAACTTTACGAAGCGCAAACTTTACGAAGCGCTGATCTTGTCATATTTGGAGTAGTCCGTTCCGAAGGTCTCCACTCTCACGGATTCCATCACCACATCTGCAAGTGGCTTGTCGTTGGCGGGGTCGGTCTCCACTTCGCTGATGGCGTAGACGATATCCATTCCGGAGGTGACTTTGCCGAAAGCGGCGTAGCTGCCGTCGAGCCAGTAGGGCGTGCCTACGCAGATGAAGAACTGGCTGCAGGCGGTGTCATTGTATTTCGACCGGGCCATGGAAATGACGCCTGGCGTATGCTTGAGGTCGTTTTTGACTCCGTTGGCCGAGAACTCGCCTTTAATGGTGTAGGACGTTTTGCCGTATCCGTCTCCGTTCTTGTCGCCGCCCTGGATCATAAAGCCGGAGATCACCCGGTGGAATATGAGCCCGTCGTAGTAGCCGCTGTTGGCCAGCGTGACGAAGTTGCTTACCGTGATGGGGGCAACGTCGGGGTAAAGTTCGATAGTTACCGTGCCGTAGCCTTTGATCACCATCGTGACGACGGGATTTTTCTTTGGCCCGCAGCCTGTTAACGTTCCTGCCATAAGAACCACTCCTAAAACCAGAATCAAAATCGTATTTACTATCTTTAATCTTTTCATTTTTTTCGCACTCCTTAGCGTCGTTATGCGTCTTTCTTTTCGCCGTTCGCCGCGCTTTTTGCCGCGCATTTTTGCCGCGCTTTTTGCCGGGATCCGTCAGGTGTTGTAATAGTTGATCAGGCAGCCGGACAATATTATGTCTCTCTCGGAAGCGCTGAGTTCGCCCAGGGCAAACCGCGTTTTTTCTCTTTTTCCTTCTACGCCGGCGCGTACGATCTCCGCGTCAACCAAGGTCTCCCCCTGCGCTATGGCTTTCCTGATGCCTCTTATGAGGATCCGGTCGCCGGTCGCCGGATTCAGTTCGTCAAGAGAGTCTGTTATCAGCGGCAGCATGCCCCAGTTGATCAGGTTGCTTCTGTATCTCTTGGTGGCGTACGCTTCGGCAACGTTGGCCGCGCCGCCCAGCACTTTCTGGCAGGAGGCCGCCTGTTCCCTGGCGGATCCGTCTCCGGGCTTGCGGGCGCATACCACGCTGCCGATCCGGGTATTCGCCGCCAGGTCCTTCCAGTCTCCGAATCCGTCGTACATTGCCGCGAATCCGGGCGCGGTTTCGGCTGAGTTTTCGGGCTCGCTGCCTGCTGCTCCGCAGTTGCCGGTGTATCCGGCCCTCTCCCGCTCCAGTTCCCGTATTTTAAGGCTTCTTCCGACGTATTCCGGATCTTTCCGGGACAGGGCGAACCGGGACAACCTTTCGGGGTTTGACCGGTATGACGAAGTCTCGCCGCTGGGGATCAGTTCGTCGGTGGTGGTGACAGGGTCGGTGATGACGGAAGCCACGTACAGGAGGATATTGTCCGTGAGCGGCCCCATTTTGGGCCAGTCGGCAATGTTGGGCCCGAATACCAGTTCTTCTTCGGGCATGGGGCGTCCCCAGCCGTTGTACACACGGTTGTCGTATATTTTTCTGTCAAATCTGTATTCTTCGGAGGGTTCCGATGCGTATATTCCGTCGATGCCCTCGATCTCCGTTGCCGGGGTCAATCTTCCTCCGTTTCGCGAGGTGGCGGCGATCGATGCGGCGTCCATCAGCGCGACCCAGGCGTTTTGTCCTTCGCCCGGTTTGGAGCCTTCCCTGTTGGGGAAATTCCTGGTGGAGTGGCGGATGGAGAATGCGTTGTTGGAGGGTACGTCTCCGGCGCCGAAGCAGGGGCCGCAGAAGCAGGATCTGATCGTGGCTCCGGCCGTGGTCAGGCTCGATAGCGCTCCGTTTTTCATCAGTTCAAGGTATACGGGCTCGCTGGCGGGATATACGGAGAGTGAATAGGCGTCGCGGCCGATGCTGCCATCGCCGATGATGCCGGAAGCGCGGCAGACGTTTTCGAATGTGCCGCCGGAGCAGCCTGCGATGACGCCCTGGTCGACGTAAACGTTGCCGTCTCTGTATTTTGACGTGAACGATCCGTCTTTTATCACCTTCCCGAACTGTTTTTGCGCTTCTTTTTCCGTCTCCCGCAGGATGTCCGGGGCGTTGTCGATGAAGCTGCGGACGGTATGGGCGTTGCTGGGATGGAACGGCAGCGCGATCATGGGTTCGATCTCCGACAGGTCAACGGTGATGAGGGCGTCGTAGCGTGCCCCTTCTTCCGGGGCCAGGCGCGCGTATTCTTCGCCGCGGCAATGTTTTTCCAGATATCGCCTGGTGCGTTCGTCCGTCTGCCAGATGGATGACCAGCAGGTGGTCTCGGTGGTCATTACGTCGATGCCGATGCGGAAGTCCATACTGAGGTTGTCAACGCCCGGGCCCACGAATTCCATGACTTTGTTTTTGACGAAGGCGTTTTTAAACGTTGCCCCTATGAGCGCGATCGCCACGTCCTGGGGACCGACGCCGGGCCTCGGTTTTCCGGTGAGATAGACGCATACCACTTCCGGGTCGCTGACTTCGTAGGGCCTGCCGAGCAGCTGTTTTACGAGCTCGGGGCCGCCTTCGCCCACCGCCATGGTGCCGATGGCGCCGTATCTGGTGTGGCTGTCCGATCCGATGATCATTTTTCCGCATCCCGTGAACATTTCGCGCATGTACTGGTGGATGACGGCAACGTGTGGCGGAACGTAGATCCCGCCGTATTTTCTGGCGGCCGACAGGCCGAACCGGTGATCGTCTTCGTTGATGGTGCCGCCCACCGCGCACAGCGAGTTGTGGCAGTTGGTGAGCACGTAGGGCATGGGGAACTTCTCCATGCCGGAGGCGCGCGCGGTCTGTATTATGCCGACGTAGGTGATGTCGTGGCTCATGAGCGCGTCGAAGCGGACGCGCAGCTTCTTCGGGTCCTTCGATTTGTCGTGAGCGCGGAGGATGGAATAGGCGATGGTGCCCTCCCGCGCCGCGTCGGGCGCGGGCAGGTCCTTCGCCTCCGCCGCGTCCACCAGCGTTTCTCCGTTCAGCAGATAAACGCCCTTATCGTAATACTTTACCATTGCTTCCAGTCCTTTCAGCCGTTGTATTTGTTCATGGCCTCGTTCACGCCGTTTCGGATGATCTCCTCCGCCGCGTCTACCGCCCGCTCGGCCGCTTCGCGGATGGTCTTGTACTCCGCGTCGCTCATTTTGCCGATGACCCAGTCGATCACGTCGTAATCCGGGTGCGGGGGCGAGCCGATGCCGATCTTCACACGGGGGAACTGATCCGTCCCCAGCTTGGAAATGATGCTCTTGATGCCGTTGTGCCCTCCGGCGCTGCCGTTTCGCTTCACGCGCAGCTTGCCGGGCGGCAGGGCCATATCGTCGAATACCACGATGACCCGCTCCGGCGGGATCTTGTAAAAGGCGGCGGCAGGAGCTACCGCGTCTCCGCTCAGGTTCATATAGGTGGTGGGCCGCATGAAAAAGACCCGCTCGCCGCCGAAATCCTCCAGCGCCGTGAAGGCGTGGAATTTCAGCTTGTTGGTTCTGATTTTGTGCTTCTCCGCCAGCACCTCTGCGGCCATAAAGCCCGCGTTGTGCCGCGTCCGCTCATATTTGCTTTCCGGGTTGCCCAGAAAGGCCACGATCCAGCGGGGGCCCCCGGCGGCTTTTCCTTTGAAAAACATAGTCTTCCCTCTTTGACGTACAAGAAAATGCGGGACGTGTTATTATATCACGCTGAACGGTATATTGCAACTGAAACAGCACGAAGCCTCCTGCCGGAAGGCTCCGCAGGAGGTCTCGGTCTATTTCTTTCTCGGTGCCAGGTAAAACACCCGGTCCGCCTCCGGCTCCGGCGGGGCCATGGAAAGCTCGCCGTACCGCGCCAGAAGCTCAAAGCCGTTCTTCCCCAGCAGGGCCGCCAGGGTCTCCGGCTCGTGGACGAACTCGGTATGCTCTTCTCCGCCCCGCTGCCACAGCCGGCCCTCGCGCCAGAACAGGTCCACCCCGTAAAGGCAGGCCCGCTCGTCCTCGTCGAAATCCGTGCGCCATACACAGAAAAGGTCTTCGTCTTCATCCACGTAGGTCATTCCGTCCATGCGGCGGAACTTTGCCTCGGTGTTCACGTCAAAGACGAAGAGGCCGCCGGGCTCCGTGAAGCAGGATATCCGATAGAATACGCCGCCCAGGTCCTCCGGCGGGATATAGTTCATCCCGTCGAAGCTGCAGATCACCGCGTCGGACGTGCCGTAAAGGTCCAGCTCCCGCAGGTCCTGGCAGATCCACAGGGGCTTGACCGCGCAGGGGGAGCGCTCTCCCCTTTCCCGGGCCTGCATGAGCATTTCCTCCGAGAGATCGACGCCGATGGTCTCATAGCCCCGCTCCGCCAGCAAACAGGTGAGCAGGCCCGTGCCGCAGGCCAGGTCCAGCACCGAGCGGGGCGCGGGGCCCCAGGCGCGGAACAGGGCCTCGTAGTAATCGGCCCAGGCGGTATAATCGCTGTCCCGCATCAGGCGGTCATAAAACCGGGCGAGGGAATCGTATTCTGGCATCTCAGTTTTCGTCCTCCAGGCGGGCAAAGACGGCGTCGTACCCGCCGGAGCCGTATTGCAGCGAGCGGTTCACCCGGCTGATGATGGCGCTGCTGGCCCCCGTTTTCTCCATGATGGCGTTGTAGATCTGCCCGTTGTGCAGGAGACGGGCCACCTCAAAGCGCTGCTCCATAGCCATCAGCTCCGTCATGCTGCAAAGGTCCTCCAAAAAGGCCTTGACCTCCTCCTCCGTTTTCAGAAGCAGGAAGGACTTGTACATGGCCGTATCCGGCAGCCGCCGATTATTCTTTTTCATATCCGCACACCCCCATTCGGTAAACAAATATTACCACATTTATTTAATAATGTAAATGGTAAAATTCATCTAAATTCATCAGAGCCGCGCTTTTTGTGAAATATCGGGCTTGTCACGGCGAAAAGACTGTGATATAATTTTGATTTGGCAAAGACCTCGCAAGAAAGAAAAGAAAGGGCAGCATGATATGAACGTGCGCAAGAAACTGCTTGGATTAGGCTGCGCTTCCCTGCTTCTGTTTTCGCTGACGGCGTGCGACCTGGTCGGGCAGGAACCGATCCCCACTCAGCTGGAGCCGATGCTGTCAGGAAGAACCGAGGCGGAGGAAACCGCCGCCGCACCCGCCGAAACGGCGCCTGCCGCGGAGGAAGAGCAGACGGAGCAGGCGGAGCCTGCCGAGGAAACGCAGACGGCTCCCCCGGAGGAAACGGCCGGGGGCGCCGAGGCGGAACCGGAGCCGGAGGACGCCCCGGAGCAGGAAACGGGCTCGGAGCCCGGCGAAGAAGCCGGTGAAGCAGGCGAGACCGGCAGCGAAGCGGAGCCGCAGGAGCCGGACCCCAACGCCGTGACGCCGCCGCCCTCCGCGGGCGTGGCCGCCTTTGAGCTTTCCGGCCCCGCCATGCTGGGCGAAACGGCGGACCAGGGGCAGGATTACGTGGACAGAATGATCTTCCTGGGCGACAGCACCACTTACGGCATGAAGTATTACGCGGTCCTCTCCGGCGGGAAAAACACCCAGCAGGTATGGACCCCCTCCAACGGCACGCTGACGCTCTCCTACCAGGGCTTCGCCTCCATCGTCTACCCGCCCGACGGCAGCGAGATCCCCATCCGTGACGCGGTGCGCCGGGCCCTGCCGGAGTATATGGTCATCACCCTGGGGGTGAACGGCATTTCCTTTATGGACGAGCAGGCTTTCAAGTCGGAATACCTGTCTCTGGTGACGGATATCCAGTCCATCAGCCCGGATACGAAGATCATCCTCCAGTCCATCTTCCCCGTGGCCTCCAATTACGAGTATCTCAGCTCCATCAACAACGATAAGATCTCCGCGGCGAATCAGTGGGTGCTGGATATCGCGGAGGAGTGCGGCGTGCGCTACCTCAACACCGCCTCCGTCTTGGTGGGTGAAGACGGATGGCTGCCCCAGAACCTGCAGAACGGAGACGGCCTGCATCTGAACGAGATCGGCTTCGGCATCGTGCTGGCCTATATCCGCACCCACGGCTATCAATAAGAAACGAGGTTGAGGAATATGAAAACGCTGAAAAGGGCTGCGGCCCTGCTGCTGGCGCTTGCCGCCATTCTTTCCCTGGCCGCCTGCGGCGGCAAGAAGAACGACGCCGTGGAATATCGGGACGATCTGAGCACCCAACAGGTGGCGGACGCCGTCGTCGCCATCCGCAGCGACTGGAGCTTCGTGGATATTGCCAGCCTCTACGAGAACTACGCCCGGCTGGCGGGCATCTCTCTGGAGGACGTGGGCGAATACACGGTGCTCTTCAACGAGGCCGGCACCACGGCCGACGAGTTCGGCATTCTCCGCGCCAAGGACGCGGACAAGGCGGCCAAGATCGCCGAGCTGGGCGAGACCTATCTGAAATTCCGCCTGAGCATCTGGATGGACGAGTATATGCCCGAGGAAAAGCCCAAGCTGGAGAACGCGAAGGTCAAGTTCTGCGGGCAGTACGTGATGTACGCGATCCTGGACGAGGAAACGCGGGAAAAGGCCTTCGACGCCTTCGAGAAGGCGCTGAAAAAATAAAGACTCCGCATAGAGAATAAATGAAGCCTCCCGGCAAAAACTATGAGCGACAATTCATAGTCTTTGCCGGGAGGCCTTTCATTGCCTGTCCTTTCGGCTTTCGGCAGCGCGCACCCGCAGCTTCCCTGCCGCAGGAGCTCCGTGACGGACCGCGCTGAC
>JAEEGK010028940.1_pt1 | contig 11081 bp, 9 predicted proteins | sample 8958771 | NCBI WGS metagenome assembly JAEEGK01 (sample SAMN16246547, study PRJNA631951) | gut metagenome | biome: gut microbiome; feature: rumen; material: SC-attached | host: Bos | place: Iran: Karaj | collected 2018-10 | reverse complement strand
ATCGATAATAACCGGTGCTATACGCTCCAACTGGTCCTTACGAGGCTGAAACTTTCCTGACGACTGCCACATATCGCGGTAGACGAGACTAAACTTGATTTTCTTTTTCATAGCGAATGATAATAGTTTATAATATTTTTGCAAAGGTACAAAATTATTATGAACTTTCCGCTAGAACTAAGAATATTTTTCGTAACTTTGCCAAAAATTAGAATTTCACAACAATGAAGAAGTCTTTTTTTTCACTATTGATAATGTCTTTGACACTTATTGCCTGCGGTCATAAGCAGCATTCTGAGGTGTCGGCAGAAAAAATAAGTGCCCATCAACAAATTGCTGGCGACTCAGCCATTTATGGTTTGGCATGCGATGGTTGCACAGACTCTATATTGATTCTTCTTCCATATTCTGGAGGCGATCCTGACACGTTCGACATTCTTAGTGCCAGAGAATCGAATAACATCTTTGGGCGTCCTCGCATTGGCGATGAAATGTCAGTAATAGTGAATCCCGACAGCACCCACGAGGCTACCAAAGTCATAAATGTCAGCAGGCTGATGCAACAGTGGGCCTATACGGTAACACCTACCCTTCGCCCCTCACTATCTAATCAGCCAATACCTGACAGTATTAAAAAGCGCATCTTGACACCTCGCGAATATGGTCTGAGGCTAAAGAGAGACCATACTGCTCAAACCATTGGCATTTTCAGGAATTCAGGTCGTCCAAGTCCTGCTGTCTATCCCACACCTCAACGTTATTCAGAATGGCAACTCTTCAACGGACTTTTGTTGCTTCGCACGGATACGATAGATGCTGTTGGTGCACGTCAGGAAGCTACCATAGACACAGCGTCTATTGTGCAACTTCGTAGAGATACACTTGTGCTCCGCTTTTCTGATCACGAACAGGGATATTATCTAAAGAAACAATAACATCCCCGTTCGCTATTCGTTGCTATACCATCTGTCTGTTCAACAGACGCTCTTCGGCCATGCGCTCATAACGGGTGCCTGGCTGTCCGTAGTTGGCATAAGGATAGATGCTGATGCCTCCGCGTGGGGTAAAGAGTCCCACCACCTCTATATATTTAGGCTGCATCAGTTTTACCAGATCTTTCATAATGATATTGACACAATCCTCATGAAAATCACCATGATTGCGGAATGAGAAGAGGTAGAGTTTCAAGCTCTTCGACTCCACCATTCTTTCGTTCGGAATATAGGCAATCTTGATTTCAGCAAAGTCTGGCTGCCCCGTAATAGGGCATAACGACGTAAACTCCGGACAATTAAACTGTACCCAGTAGTCGTTGTCCTTATGTTTGTTTTCAAACGTTTCTAGCACCTCTGGTGCATACGTCATCTTATACTCAGTCTTCTTGCCCAGTTGTTGCAGGCCTTCTTGTTCTCTGTTCATATTTTCAGAATATTAAAGATATTGTAGTTGATATCATTATCGAACACATCTTCATGGTCATGCTTCTTCGTAAACTCAACGACACGAATAGTGACTGGAAGTACAACGATTTCATAAAGCGTCTTCAGTGTCACCTGACTAATCATCAGTGATGGCATTTCCTCCCAAGGAATCACACCACCCAAAGCAAGCGGAAAGAAGATAATCGAGTCGACACCCTCGCCAAATATGGTACTCAGGATAGCACGCGCCGAGAAGTTCTTGCCGCCGGAAGACAGCTTCATGCGCGACATCACATAAGCATTAGTGAACGAGCCACAGATAAAGGCGATAAACGAGGCTAATGCAATGCGTGGTGCAAGACCGAAAATCTGATGAAAGCCTGCTTCGCCATCCCAATACGACGCACCTGGAATCCAGTCGGCTATGGCACCCATAATGACAAAGAAGAAGTTCATAGCGAAACCCATCCATATCAGCATACGCGTCCGGCTATAGCCCCACACCTCGCACACCACATCGTTGATGATGTACGACACAGGGAATACGATGATACCCGCTGTCAGGTTGATAGGTCCAAACGATAATTGCTTTGTTTCCAATACGTTTGCCGTAATCAGGCAGACGCAGAACAGTGTGCCGAAAAGCATAAACAGCACGCTGACTTTTCTTTTTTCTTGTTCCATTTTGTTTCTTGTTTTGTTAAAGGGGGTCCGGCCATCGCTAGGCTTTCGCAAGTACCCCTGTATTAAGCGGGTGCAAAGGTACAAAGAAAAAGTGAGTCAACCAAACAGTTAACTCACTTTTTATCATTCAGCTTATCTTTTTACTTCTTTTCTTCTGCTGCAGCAGGTGCCTTCTTAGCAGCTGGTTCCTTCTTAGCAGCTGGTTTCTTAGCAGGAGCCTTCTTGGGAGCAGGTTTCTTAACCTCTTTAGGTTCCAGTTTCTCCAAGCGAGCCTTCAGACGAGTAATCTCCTTATCCTTCATCTCAATCTCGTCACCCTGATTACGGATGGTGGTGAGCAGAGCATTGAGCTCATCATTTTCGATTTCAGGAGGATAGAGGGCATTCACTCTGTTAATGAAATCACCCAGGATGTTCATATAGTTGGTGAAAGCATCAAATGGTCCGCTATAGATACCACGATCCAGTCCTACATTAGAAGCCTTAGTGGTCATAAAACGGAAGTTGTTAGAAGCCTGCAGATAGTCCCAGTCCTGATTGATGCGGGGATCGTCAGCAATACGCAGACGGTCAGCTACAGAATACAGCTTGTTGAAAGCCTCACGCTGCATGGCGTTACCCAGCCAGCATGAGCAGTCGCGCTCTTCGTCTACCCAACTGAGAGTGTCTGGCACGTCGATAGCTCCTACGCTCTTCGTCTTCATACAAATCTCTGTAGGTGTCGAGAAAGTAACACCCTTCTCCTTAGCACAAGCAGGCAGAGCCTTCAGGAAATCGAGAATATTGCTGGACAACGGCTGAGCGATACCCAGTGCTGAGAGTTCCATAAAGATATTGATAATCTGCTCCTCTTCTGGGAAACGGGCAATACGATCAATATAATTGTCAGCAAACAAAGGATAGCCCTCCCAATCAGGATTGTTGAAACGCAGTGAGATGTCGTCAGACAATTCAACATCACGGAGTAACAACTTCAGGTTGGGAGCAATATTACAATTGTATACATAGTGAGGACTCTTCCATCCCAACACATGCTTTGCACCCTCTGTCAGCATACCCTTGAAGCCCATAGCAGCAATCTGTCCACCAATATCATCGCTATAGATTAACGAAGAGTTACGAGCTACAGTAGGTTTCTTACCAAACAGTTCTTCTATCTTTGCCATCTGCTTCTTCACATCAAGGGCAAAGGTCTCCTCGTTAGCCAACGAACTCAGGCCATGACTGTAAGGTTCTGCGAGGAACTCTACACAGCCAGTCTGGTTCAGTTCCTGTAGCTTTTCAATAACCTGTGGTGCGTGGAACTCCAACTGCTCGATACCTGTACCAGAGAGCGAGAAGGCTACCTTAAAGTAGTCGCCATGCTCCTTAATCATGTCGCCAATAGCCGTTAATGCCGGCATATAGCTACGATTAGCGATGTCGGTGATGCTACGCTCATTCTCGTAGTCATCATAGTAATAATGATCGGTACCGATATCGAAGAAACGGTAGCGCTTCAGATGAATAATCTGATGTATTTCGAAATATAAACAAATTGTTTTCATAACGTTTAATGTTTAATCTTTAATGTTTAATCTTACTGTTCCCAACCAAGGGTACGTTTATAGAGTGTGGCAATCCAAGCACCAACCTTCTCCCATGTAATCTGGTCGACCTCGTTCTTACCTTCCTCCTTGAGGTACTGGAAGAGCGAGTCGTTGGCACAGATAGAATAAATGGCATCAGCCAGAGCATGAATATCCCAATAGTCCACCTTAATACAGTTAGTGAGGATTTCGGCACATCCCGATTGTTTCGAGATGATAGACGGAGTTCCACACTGCATTGCCTCCAACGGAGAAATACCGAAGGGCTCTGATACTGAAGGCATCACATAGACATCGGAATCCTTCAGGCATTCGTACACCTGCTTACCACGCATAAAGCCCGGGAAGTGGAAACGGTCGGCAATGCCACGTTCTGCTGCGAGATGAATCATGGCATCCATCATATCGCCAGAACCAGCCATACAGAAGCGCACGTTACGTGTACGACGAATAACCATATTAGCAGCCTCAACGAAATATTCAGGACCTTTCTGCATGGTGATACGTCCAAGGAAGGTCACCACCTTGTCCTTGCCCGTATGGTCTGGACGTGGAATAGCCTGATACTCATCGGGCAATGGGTATACAGCATTGTGAACGGTGTAGCACTTACGCGGATCCTGATGATACTGGTTGATGACCGTCTGACGTGTCAGTTCTGATACACACATGATACAGTCGGCATTGTCCATACCATTCTTCTCAATCGAGTAAACCGTAGGATTGACTTTACCACGTGAACGGTCGAAATCAGTAGCATGTACGTGGATACACAATGGTTTACCGCTCACCTGCTTGGCATGAATACCGGCAGGATAGGTCAGCCAGTCGTGTGCATGGATAATATCATAATCCAAGGTACGGGCTACAACACCAGCAATAATCGAGTAGTTGTTGATTTCCTCATGCAGATTGCCAGGATAGCCACCTGCAAACTCCATAGCACCCAAATCGTTGACGTGCATATAGTTGAAATCAGCATATAAATGATCGCGCAAACGGAAATAGAGATCGGGATCCATAATATTACCTACTCGCTCGCGAACATAATCAGCAGAAACATCGCGATAAGCAATAGGCACAGCATTCATAGCGACAATCTGGCATGCCGACCGGTCTTCATCACCAAAAGGCTTTGGCAGACAGAGCGTAATATCCATATCACCCTGAGCATGCAAGCCCTGCGAGATACCATAGTTAGCGGTGGCCAATCCACCAAATACGTGAGGAGGATACTCCCATCCAAACATTAGTACTTTCATAGCTTCTCCTCCTTAATTATTTTTGATAAGAATACTTCTCCAGCAACTTCAGCGCACGCAGGATTTCTGCTACGTTCATAGCGAAAGCCATAGCGCCACGTCCGTGGAATGGTGGGTTACCGTCGAACAACTCACTGATGGTTCCCAATGCATGGTAGTCCATCTCTTCTTCATAGCCCACCATCTGGCGCTCGATGAACGAGAGGCGGGTGCGCTTATAGAGTTTCAGGCTAGCCTCCATATAGAATCCACCCAGCCAAGGCCAAGCTGTTCCCTGATGGTAAGCATAGTCACGCTGTGCCTGTGGGCCAACGTACATCGGATTATATCCCCCACTCTTTGGCGACAGAGAACGCAGGCCCTTAGGTGTCAGCAACTCACGTGTGCAGACATCAAGAACACTCTTCTTCTGATCCTGTGATAGAGGTGAATAGTCGAAGGCTACTGGGAATATCATGTTCGGACGAACACTCCAGTCCATCATAGATCCATCAACATAATCCAGCAGATAGCCATACTCGTTGAGGAAAGTCTCAACGAACGACGTCTTGCACAGCTCTGCTTGTTTTTCCAGTTTCTCAGCAAATTTCTTGTCGCCAAACTCAGCCTCCAGTGCTGCACAGAACTTCAGGGCGTTATACCAGAGGGCATTAAATTCTACGATATAACCTGAACGAGGCACAACAGGACGCCCATTAGCTGTAGAGTTCATCCAAGTGATAGCCTTGTCGCGACCATTGGCATACAACAATCCGTTATCGTCAAGACGCATATTGGGATTTCCATCGGCAATAATGTATTTCACGATGTCCTTCACCAACTTACCATACATCTTATAGCCTTGTTCCTTGCCTACTTCCTTCGTATACTGCTGAATAGCCCAGATAGCCCACAGCGGCACATCAGGATGTTCAATCTCGTAGATCTTCACACTCAGCGGCTTGTCCTCCATGAACTCACGCAGGCCTTTCTCTGCAGTCTTCATGACCAATTCGAAATAGTCTTGTTCACCAATGGCCAGTGTCAGACCAGGCAATGCAATAAAGGTATCGCGGGCACGTGCCTTGAACCAAGGATAACCAGCCAGCAGATAGCGGTCGTCTTTCTTGTCAATCTTCTCCATAGCGCTGCCACTGCGGTGGTCACGGAAGTGGAACTGATGGGCGGCAGTTACCAAGCAATGGAAGAAATTGTCGCGAGGCACACGATCGGCGACCTCGTCGTCGAACATCTTCTTCAGTGTATTGGTCTTAACCAACGAGGTAGAAGCAGCAAACACGATGCTCTCACCTTTCTTGATACTCATCTCGAAGTATCCAGGCACATACAAATCCTCGTTCGATGCATAGCCACGCTCCTGCTCTTTCGGATATTCTACACCACGATACCAGTCAGGCTGGAAAATAAACTCGTTTTTCTTATTGAACTGCATGTAGAGGTCAGGATAGCCTGCATACATACAAGTCTTGATTCCGTGGTCCACCTCGTGGTATTCTCTCGATGCTGTCGAGTTCTCATGAGTGAACTGACGCACAGAGCGGAAAGCCAGGAAGGGGCGGAAACGAAGGGTTGTTGCAGAATGAGCATCCTCTAACGTATAACGAATCAGAATGCGATCCTCATAGTGCTGGAACACCACTTCTTTCTTTAACACAACACCACCGACGCGATAGAGCGTGGTGGGCACTACATCACAGGTAAACTCGCGAATGTACTTGTGACCTTTAGGGCTGAAGTTGTTGCCCTGATACTTGTGGAGTCCGAGATTAAACTCAGCGCCATGTTGAATCACCGTACAGTCGAGCGACGACAACAGCACATGGTTTTCGTCATCCAACTCTGGTACGGGAACGACGAGCAGACCGTGATACTTGCGCGTATTGCAATCTACGAGAGTAGAAGCACTATAGGCGCCAGAGCGGTTTGTTCGAAGCAATTCACGACGTAGTGACTCTTCCAAGTTGGTCATTACAGCTTTTTCAAATCGTAAATAACTCATAGTTCCTTACATCTGGTTTTATAATTTGTTTTAGATTTTAAAATTTTCCCTTCAAAAGTAGTCATTTTTTGCGGGACTACAAAATAAAAAAGACATTTTTTTATAAAAACGCCTTTTTTTTCTACTTATTACACAAAAAATCAATCAGGAATCAGGAAATTAATCACTTCCTGTTCAATATTGATGCGATAAGGTCCTATTGGAGTACCCAGCAATCTTCCGTCTACTCCAACCAATGCATGCTTCGCTTCTTCAACGATGATTTCATGCGTGCGATATGGGTGAACGCTGCGATGATTCAGGAATCTTCCTGTCACCAACAGCCACAAGCCGGCAAATACTTGCAACATCTCTGTATGATATACCATCGACACATCCAACATGCCATTATAAGGCACCGCACTGGGTGTCTGGCCATAGCCTGGTCCACTGCCTATACACATCGTCATCACCTTACGGTCTACAACGTCGCTATTGATTTTCACCTTCATCTTATATTCCATGCGATGGAAAATCATCAGGAAAATGGAAACGATGAACGACAGTGTCTTTGAACCTAACAGCGATCGTGCCTGACGACGAAGATTCATCACGTCTGCTATCAGTCCGATATTGATACAGTTCAGGAAATAGCGATGACAAGTCTCTTCTTTTTTATTAGTATAGCGAATGCATCCCAGATCCACCTTCCTCACGCGATGTTTCACCAGCCAGTCGACAGTCTGTTCCAGATTACCCTCTTTAAAATCCCAATAACGTGCAAAGTCATTCAGCACGCCATTAGGAATCACTCCCAACGCAATCTCATCCCTTACCTTCTGTTCCTCTTGCATCAGACAGTTCACAGCATCATTCAATGCGGAGTCACCTCCCACAATGACAAGGGTTTTATAGCCATTATGTATCAGCATCTTCACAAGACGTTCCACACTATCCGTTGACTCACTCTGTACAAAGTCATATTGCACATGACGCTCGTCAAGCACATGCTGAATCCTCTCACGTTGCTTTGAGCCTTTTCCTTTCGGGCAATACAGAATGCCCCATCTTGTATCTTCTACTGCCATAATTTCAATATCTCATTAACTTTCTCGTCCATCGGCTGCAAAGCATTGATCCAATGGATAGTAAACCCTCTTCGTTCCATGCCCCTGAACCACGTCATCTGCCGCTTGGCAAACTGATGGATAGCTATTTCCAAACGGGTGAACATCTCGTCGTAGGTCGTCTTACCCACGCAATATTCTGTTACAAACTTATATTCCAGTCCGTAATAAATCAGATCTTCAGCAGGGATACCCTCATCGAGCAAGCCTCTGACCTCGTCTATCATACCCTCTTCCAATCGTGCTTTCAAACGCTTGGTAATCTTCTCCCTGCGCGCCTCACGATCAATATCAACACCGATAATCAGCGAATCAATGGGAGGCAGTTCACGTTTTGGCATGGGCGTATGCAGGTTGTACTCTTCTATCTCGATAGCCCTGATAGCCCGCTGGCAAGAATCAACGTCTGTTTTGTTATGCATGTTCGACCCATTCAGCGACTTCAGTTCCTTCAACCTTTCGGTCAACTCCTCCAAAGTCTTACCCTCCAGCTGGGCACGCAGTTCCGGATTCTGAGGTACGGGCGAGAGCTTGTACCCCTTCAGCACGGCCTCGATGTAGAGACCGGTACCACCGCAGAGGATGGGCGTATGCTGGTTTTGCAGTATGCGATTGTAGGCGTCGAAGAAGTCCTGCTGATACTGAAACAGGTTGTATTTCGTACCAGGCTCTATAATATTAATAAGGTGGTAGGGAATGTTGACTGTCTGACCGTCAACCGTAAGACTATAGTCCGCCAGGTCTTTGCCGGTGCCGATGTCCATACGTCGGTATACCTGCCGTGAGTCGGCGCTGATGATTTCGCCGCCGATGCGCAGGGCCAATGCCGCAGCCAGCGGTGTCTTTCCGCTGGCTGTCGGTCCGAGTATGGTAATCATCGGTTTCATCGGTGCAGTCGGTTAGTGTATCCTTGTCGTAGCCCCGAATCCTGCACGGATATCCTCCAAGGTGAGCTCGGTCAGCTGCTTCTCGGTCAGGTTCGTCTTGCCCTCCAGTCGGTTGGCCTGCTGCTGGATAGTCTGCTCGAAAATATTACGGGCATAGCGGGCATTACCGAAGTTTCGGTCCTTACGCTCTACTGCTAGCTCCATGCGCTTCTTCAGATAGGCCAGCGCCTCGGGTGTCACCGTATACTGGTTCTTCTTGACGCGGCGCATAAAGATTTCGGTGAGTTCAGCACCCGAATAGTCGGGGAAGTCGATGTAACGGTTGAAGCGCGACTGCAGACCCGGGTTCGAGTCGATGAAGCGCTGCATCTCGTTCTTGTATCCGGCGACGATAACCACCAGCCGGTCGCGGTAGTCCTCCATGCGCTTCAGGATAGTCGAGATGGCCTCCTGACCGTAGTCGTTGCCAGCACCGCCCTCAGGCACCAGTGAGTATGCCTCGTCGATAAAGAGCACACCGTCCAGGGCCTTTGCCACAACGGAGTCCGTCTTAGGACCAGTCTGGCCGACGTACTGTCCGCAGAGACCCGCGCGGTCTGTCTCGACCGTATGTCCCCGCTTCAGCACACCGAGGTCCTTGTATATGCGGCCGACGATGCGTGCTACGGTAGTCTTACCCGTACCTGGCGATCCGTAGAACACAAGATGGTACGACACCTTCGCGGTCTTCAGTCCCTTCGCCTCGCGCTGTTTCTGCACGCGGACGAAATTGGCCAGCGAACGCACCTCATCCTTCACCTGCTGCAGGCCTACCAGTTCGTCCAGCTCCTCGTAGGGATCGCCCTCAAGGACCTCGTTCACGACGACGCTGTCCTTCTGCTCCACGACCTCTGCCGGTGTCGAGCTCTTCGTATCTTCATCCTTGTCACCGTCACTTTCAGCGAAGATGCCTACGATGATGAAAAACACAAAAGAGGCTACCGTGAGACAGCCGCAGCCCTTAAAGAACTTGCCAGCCCATTCTTTCATTTCGTTGGTATCCATAATCTCTCAAATTTAATGGTTGAATCTTCAGCTTGCAAAGATACAAAGACTTTCTGAAACATCCAAATGTTTACTGTCTTTTTTCAAACACAAGAAAGTGACAGATGACAGATGACAGTTTCAAAATAAGGTGGTAGTGGGCTAATTGATAGTAGTATATCTATATTATAATTGTATATTTATACTATAAATATAATATTTATAAATAAAATAATTTAGAATTATTCTACTTTAGCAGTTTTTTTAGCTAATAGTGCGTTGTTTCGAAACTGTCATCTGTCATCTGTCACGAAACAAAGAATTCCTGTGGTTTAATCCGGATAGTTTACCCCTACTAAACTCCCAGTTTACCCTAACTAAACTCCGAGTTTACCGGCACTAAACTCTTAGACCACTAGTGAAAACCCAATTGGTTTTTAAATACTGCGGCAGTGAGCAACACAATCGCAGTAGCCAATTATTCACTTTTCATTATCTTTAGGTAGGAATTTATCGAACATTTGCAGCAGTGGTTCACCGAAGGAATACTTCCCGTCACTTACCTTGCTGATGAAAAATGCCATCTTCGTGGCGATGAAGGGCTGAAGTTTCTTAATCTCGTGCGGAACTCGCGAACGGCAGTGTCGGCAGTCACGCTGGGTATGAAGAGTTTAGCCAGCGTTTTGCCGTCCTTATGGTTATAGGTGAGAGCTGTCCCGCCCTCACCAGTCTGAACATAGTCGTTCAGATCAATGGTTTCGTATGTAATCATCATAATTGTTCAAGTTTTAACGTTATTTCCAGTATTAATAACCATATAGTCTGCAAAGGTACGAATAAGTGAGCAAAATGCAAAGAAATACACACAAAAAAAAGCCGTCCGAAAAAAAACGAACGGCTATTTATTTGCTAAATGCTTATAGCTTATTTGAGCTCAGCGAGGTACTTAATGGTGCGAACCATCTGAGAAGTGTAAGAGTTCTCATTGTCGTACCAAGCAACAACCTGTACGAGAGAGTTGCCATCACCGATCTTAGAAACCATGGTCTGGTTAGCGTCGAAAAGTGAACCGAACTTCATACCGATGATGTCGCTAGAAACGAGCTTCTC
>JAEEGK010028939.1_pt1 | contig 11081 bp, 7 predicted proteins | sample 8958771 | NCBI WGS metagenome assembly JAEEGK01 (sample SAMN16246547, study PRJNA631951) | gut metagenome | biome: gut microbiome; feature: rumen; material: SC-attached | host: Bos | place: Iran: Karaj | collected 2018-10 | reverse complement strand
GACCGCACTCGAGAACGTGACCCCTCAGATCGAGGTTAAGTCCCGTCGTATCGGTGGCGCAAACTTCCAGGTGCCGACCGAGTTGCGTCCGGAACGTAAAGTTTCCGTGGCTATGAAGAACCTGATTCAGTTCGCCCGCAAGCGTTCCGGTCACTCGATGGCAGAAAAGCTGTGCGCCGAAATCGTCGCTGCATACAACAGCGAAGGTGGCGCATTCAAGCGCAAAGAAGATATGCACAGAATGGCCGAGGCTAACAAAGCCTTTGCACACTTCCGTTTCTAAACTGCATGCTAAATGGCAAAGAGAGATCTTAAATTCACACGCAACATCGGCATCATGGCCCACATCGATGCCGGTAAGACCACTACATCCGAACGCATTCTGTTCTACACCGGAAAGACTCACAAGATCGGTGAGGTCCACGAAGGTGCTGCCACCATGGACTGGATGGTTCAGGAGCAGGAGAGAGGTATCACCATCACTTCTGCCGCCACCACCGCCTTCTGGCATTACAATGGGGACACTTACCAGATTAACCTGATCGATACTCCCGGACACGTAGACTTCACCGTGGAGGTGGAGCGCAGCCTGCGCGTGCTGGATGGCACCGTGGCCACTTTCTGCGCCGTGGGTCGCGTTCAGCCTCAGTCCGAGACTGTCTGGCGTCAGGCAGACAAGTATGGCGTGCCTAAGATCGCGTATGTGAACAAGATGGACCGTATTGGCGCTGACTTCCTCGCCTGCGTTGAGGAAATCAAGACCAAGCTCGGTGCCACCGCCGTTCCCATCTGTCTCCCGATCGGTGCCGAGGACAAATTCGACGGCATCATCGACCTCATCGACATGAAGGCCATCTTCTACAATGGCTCCGAGGAACTCGTCAACTATCAGGAAGGCGAAATCCCCGAGAACCTCAAGGGAGAGGCCGCCCGCTGGAGAGACATTCTCCTGGAGACTGCCGCTGAGTGCGATGAGACGCTCATGGAGAAATATTTCGAGGATCCCGACTCCCTCACCAAGGAAGAGATCATCGCCGCTATCCGCAAGGGTACGATCGCTATGCAGATCGTTCCTGCCTGCTGCGGTTCTTCCTTCAAGAACAAGGGTGTACAGTTCCTCCTGGATGCCGTGATGCGGTATCTGCCTTCTCCCCTCGACAAGGGTGCCGTTAAAGGTACCGACCCCCGCACCGGTGACGAAATTACCCGCAAACCCTCCGCCGACGAGCCTTTCAGCGCCCTGGTGTTCAAGATTGCCACGGATCCTTTCGTGGGCCGTCTTGCCTTCCTGCGCGCCTACTCCGGCCGTCTGGACGCCGGTTCCTACGTGTACAACACCCGTACCGGCAAGAAGGAGCGTGTCGCCCGTCTGTACCAGATGCACTCCAACCACCAGAACCCCATCGAGTTCGTCGAGGCTGGTGACATCTGCGCAGCCGTAGGTTTCAAGGACCTGCGTACCGGTGATACCGTTTGCCTTGAGGAAAAGCCCATCACGCTGGAAACCATGGAGTTCCCGGATCCCGTGATCGGTATCGCCGTAGAGCCCAAAACTTCCAAGGACCTCGACAAGCTGGGTATCGCCCTGGCTAAGCTCGCGGAGGAAGACCCTACCTTCACTGTGAAGTCGGACCACGAAACTGGCCAGACCGTTATCAGTGGTATGGGTGAGCTCCACCTGGATATCATCGTGGACCGTCTGCGCCGCGAGTTCGGTGTAGATATCAACCAGGGTGCTCCTCAGGTGAACTACAAAGAGGCTATCACCTCCAGCTTCCAGCTGCGTGAGGTCTTCAAGAAGCAGACCGGTGGCCGTGGTAAGTTCGCAGACATCATCGTCAATCTCTCTCCCGCCGACGAAGGCGTACAGGGTCTCCAGTTCATCAACTCCGTCAAGGGTGGTAATATCCCCAAGGAATTCATCCCTTGCATCGAGAAGGGCTTCCAGTCCGCAATGGCCAACGGCGTTCTCGCCGGCTACGAGGTCCCTTCCCTGAAGGTAGAAGTAATCGACGGCAGCTACCACCCGGTAGACTCCGACCAGCTCTCCTTCGAACTGGCTGCCCGCATGGCATTCCGCCATGGCTGCCCCAAGTGCCACCCGGTTCTCATGGAACCTATCATGAACCTGGAGGTTGTTACCCCCGAGGATTACATGGGTGACATCGTCGGTGACCTCAACCGTCGTCGTGGCCAGATTGTGGCAATGGATTCCACTGCCAACGGCGCCCGCATCGTCAAGGCATTCGTTCCGCTCTCCGAGCAGTTCGGTTATGTCACCGTGCTCCGTACGCTGTCTTCCGGCCGCGCCACCAGCACCATGAGCTTCGACCACTACGCCGAGGTCCCCGCCTCCCTGGCCAAGGACATCGTAGAGAAGAGTGGTTATCATGCTTCTGACGACGAATAAAATTTAGCAAAGAAAAAAAGTAATTGATATGAGCCAGAAAATCAGAATCAAGCTGAAATCCTTCGATCACATGCTGGTGGACAAGTCTGCCGCTAAGATCGTTGATACAGTGAAGGCTACGGGTGCAAAGGTTGTCGGTCCCATTCCGCTTCCCACCAACAAGAAGATCTTCACTGTGAACCGCTCCACCTTCGTGAACAAGAAGAGCCGCGAGCAGTTCGAGCTGGACTCCTACGTTCGTCTGATTGAGATCGACGAGTCCAACGCCAAGACCGTAGACGCCCTCATGAAGCTGGAGCTTCCCTCCGGTGTTGAGGTCGAGATCAAAGTCTGAGGTTGAATCCTAGGCCCCATAGCTCAGCGGTTAGAGCAGCGGACTCATAATCCGTGGGTCCTGGGTTCAAATCCCCGTGGGGCCACTTCTAATAAAAAAGCCAGTGCATATCGCACTGGCTTTTTTGTGTTTTATTCTTCGGGTTTTTCAACCTTGATGGTCTTGATTCCCTTTTGCCGGTGCACTCCGTAGCCGGCCCAGTAGCCCAGGGCGCCATGCATGTTGGCGTGGACGGTGTTGTCCGTGACGGGCCTGAAGTCAATCATGTTGGCCGTAAGGAAGAGCTCAAAGCTGTTCCAGAAATCGAACAGCTCGTGCGTCATGGTGCACAGCTTCACTTCTACTTCGTCTCCTTCCCGGATGTTGGGCATGTCAATGGGCTCCAGGAGGCGCTGGGTGCTGTAGACGAACATCTCCGAGTAGCCGGAGAGGTTATCGTCCGTCGTCTGGGCCAGGGCCGATGGATGGAAGCGCGTGTCTTTGTCCTTCGTGCGGGTGAATATCTTGTAGTAGTTCTCCTTGTCGGCGGGGTCTGTGAAACCGCACATGATGGTTCCCAGGCTGTCTGCCACCGTGCGGATATACAGCGTGTCAATGGGGACGGGCTCTGGGATGGTGGTCTCGGCCGTTGCCACGTAATCCTTGTATTCTACCCGGAGGGTGTAGGTCTTTCCTACTTCTCCGGTAATTTTTGAGGAGGAGAACATGTAGGGCGGGAACAGGTCTGCGGTGCCCATGCCGGTGAGGAGAACGGTATTTTCTCCGTCGCTGATGCTCACTTTGGCCCATTTGGCCAGGTGACTTACCATGTCGCCGGCATCGATGGGGGTATTGGTGGTTACGCCGATGCTTTCGGAAACCATCACTACGGGGTGCTCTCCGTTTTCAATCCAGCCTTCGACAACCAGCTGCGTCTCTCCGGGCTGCTCCTTGGCAGTGCAGGAAAGAACGAGAAGAGGCAGTATGTAGTAAAGAATCTTTTTCATGGCTTAGAACGTATGGAAAAAGGCTATGGACGGAAGGATGCCGAGGGTCATGTCAAAGGGACGGAAACTGTAGGATTGCTTGTCTTTGTTGACGTGGATACCGTAGGAAACGGCATTCTTGATGCCCAGGACATTGTAGATGGAGAGGTTCAGGCCCGTTTTTCCCTTGGGGGTCTTGCGGATGTACCAGTTGGCCGAAAGGTCCATCCTCACGTAGGTGGGAAGGCGCTCGCCGTTGTACTTGCCGTAGCTGCAGACAAGGCGGTTGGCAACAAGGTAGAAGGCCTCGGGACGGGTGTAGGGAAGGCCGGAAGCCACAATGAGGCTGCCGCCTACGTCCCATTTGCCAAAGTCATAGGTGGCCACGACATCCAGCTCGTGCAGGCGTTCGTGGGACGATGAATACTCTGCTCCGTCGCGGAAGCCGTCCATGGCGTCGAACGTGCGCAGGCTGGGGGAGTAGGAATAGCTGATCCAGCCGGTGAGCGGGCCTTTGTTGCGCTGCAGCATGAGGTTGAAGCCGTAGGCACGGCCGTGGCCGCGGAGGACGCTGTTCTCCAGATGGTAGTCTCCGTTGTAGATTTCGTAGAGATTGCCTATGAATTCCAGCTGGTTGTAGAGCTGTTTGTAATAGAGCTCCGCAGAAACGGACCAGGCGTTTTCAAAGAAATCTGCGTTGTAGGCGAGGGAGAAGTTGTGGGACCACTGCGGCGCCTGCAGGTCTCCGGCCGGGAGCCAGAACTCGACGGGCAGGCCGGTGTTGGTGAGGCCCAACTGGAACAGGTTCTGCCGCTTGAGGCCGTAGCGGAGCGTGAATTTGCCGGCGCTCTCAGCATCGGCCACCAGCTCTACCTCGGGCGTCAGCCCCCAGTAGTGTCTCTTCTCCGGGCTCAGGTACCAGTTGAGTCCGATGCCGGCCTTCAGTTGCAGCCAGTAACCGAGGATGTGGCTGTACTGTGCGCTCAGGACGGCTTCCATGGCATTCTGGCGGGGAACGTTGCCCGTGAGGCCGCTGTCCTGGATGTGGCCGCGGCTGGAGGGGTTCTGGGGCTGGATATCGTAGTAGGAATAGCGGGCCCCGAATTCCCAGTCTTTCCACTGCACCGTGTTGCGGTAGCCGTAGTCGCGGATGAACGAGGGCATCTGGCCGTAGATGTTGAAGGCGTCAATCTCTGCTTTCATGCCGTAGGTGCTGGCGTAGGCGCTTTGTTTCATGGTGGCGTCCGGGAAGTAGTGGTTCCAGTGAACGGCACCCAGGGCGTTGTACCATCGGGCGTTTAATGTCTTGATGGTTGCGCCGGAAACACGGCCGTCGTCCAGGCAGGCAAAGAAATCGGCCCATATCTTGTCCCGCCTGCCGGGCTTCCAGGTCCAGGTGACGTTGGCGTCGGTGAAGCCGTAACGGATGGGGAACTCGGCATACTTGAGGAAGCTGCCGTAGAGGAGGTTAACATAGGTGCGGCGGGCGCTCACCTTGAGGGAAGAGGCTCCCAGGGGAATGTCCAGCGTACCCTGGGCATTGAGAAGGCCCAGCGAGAAGTCCCCGCCCCAGCGCCGGGAGACGGTGTCTGGCAATTCCATGTTCACCATGCCGCCCATACGGGTTTCCTGACGGGAAGTGGTGGAATATTGCATGCCCTGATAGTGGGGCGTATTGAAAACCGAGAACAGACCCAGCAGGTGCGAGACGCCGTAGATGGGGACACCCGCCTGCGAAACCAGCGTGTGGGAGTGCTCGCTGCCCTGCATGTAGATGCCGGCTTCAATTTCCGTGTTCATCTGGACACTGGGCAGAAGGCGTACGAAGCGGAGGGGGTCTGCATTGCCCAGGAAGGAGGGGACGGCCGCAATCTTGTCCGTGTTCACCGTTCCGCTGATTCCTTTGGAGTTGATGACCATGGGCTTGTTGTACACGCGCTCCACAATCACGGAGCGGCTCACGGTATCTACGATGGGGGGGAGCTGCGCAGCCGCCGGCAGCCCCGGAAGGACCGCCATGAGTACCGCTAAAAGGAAGGAACGTTTATTCTGTAGACAGCACATGGTTCATCAAAAAGTCTAAGAGGGCTTCGGAAACAAGGAACGAGGTGAGGGCGTAAGAGGTACCGTCCGGGTACTTGAGGACAATGAGAGGGTAAAGGTCCATCCACTCAATGCCCATGACGGCTTTTTTCTCACCGTCCAGACACACTTCGAGTTCCGACTGCGAGGAGCCCACAATCTGAACGCCGCCGTACAAGCGGGCATTTACGTTCCAATTCTTGTCCTTGACATGGAAGGTGGCGGTAATGAGGGTGGCGTCGCCCTTCCGCAGTCTGTAGACGATGCTGCCGTCCAGCGCCATGGATATACTGCTGTTATCCCTGATAAATGCAGAAGGGTTTGTGATGGATGCGGGGTCCAGTTTTTCGAAGAAAAGGTCCAGGGCGTCGGCTACCTGCTGCTTCTCCAGCTCCTGAGCCGTGAGGTGGTGCTCCGGAACGGGCGCCTGCTCTTTTTTGCAGCCTGCCAAGACCAGCATCAGAATAGATGCCGATATGATATATAAGTTTTTCATAGTTAACTACAAAGATACAAGTTTTGTTTCGTTATTCCAAGCACCCTCGGCCCGTTTTTTCCTTGGACCTGGTCCACCCCCGCACCTGTAACGCACTTTTGGCCCTTTTTCGCGTTACACGTCCCCCATCGGTCATACCTGTAACGCACTTTTCCGGCAAAAACGCGTTATACGTCCTATTTGCAGAGCATGATGTCCAGGATCATGCGGTCGGTGGCTTTCATGCCGGCGCTGCCGATGGTGCCAATGTTGCGGATGGTTTTCTCCACGTCGTCCTCGATGATGCCGTCGGTGGAGGGAATGCACGTGCCGCGAAGGGCCAGGACGGCCGATTGTACCGCGCAGGACACGCCGCTGGCTACTTTCATGGCGCAGCCCACCTTGGCGCCGTCGCACACCATGCCGGTGATGTTGCCGGCCATGTTCTTGATGGCGGCGCAGACTTCCTTGTAGCCGCCGCCCTGCAGGTACACGATGCCGCAGGCACTGCCGGTAGAGGCTACCACGCAGCCGCACAGGGCGCTGAGTTTACCCAGATAGTGCTTGATGTGGATGGCCACCAGGTTACTCAGGATGAGCGCCCGGGCCAGGGGTTCATCGGCCACCTTGTATTTGAGGGCATAGGCGATGACGGGCATGCTCACGGTAATGCCCTGGTTGCCGCTGCCGCTGTTGCTCATGGCGGGCAGGGTGCTTCCGGCCATGCGGGCGTCGGAGGCGGCGGCGGTGAGGCCCATGGCAAAGCTCATAAAGTCGTCTCCGAACACCTCCTGCTGGTTCTCGCGGATGGCGCGGCCCACCTGCAGGCCGTATTGCCCTTCCAGCCCCTCGTGTGCAAGGGCCAGGTTGAGGGTTCGGTCTTCCAGGATGAAGGCAATGTCTTCGAAGGGGGCCGATGCCGCAAAGTCGCAGATAGCCTTCACGGTGAGATCATAGGCGGCGCCCGTCTGCTCCTTGGCGGCAGCGGCGCTCTCGGAGCTCATGAGGATGCGGTCGGCGAAGCTGGTTTCCACAATGCGGTCGTGGTCGTCCTCGATGACGGCGTAGGCGTGCGGGTCTACCTCGGCACTCGCCACGGTCTTTCCGTCTACCGTCACGGTGGCTTTCACGTAGAGAAGGTGCTCGGTATCGGCCACCTGGATGTGGACACTGCCATCGGCCACCAGCTGCTTGGCGCGCTCGACGGCCTCGGGGGTGAGCCCCTTCAGGACCTCCAGGCCTCGGGCCGATTCCCCGCACACGGCGCCGAGCGCTGCCGCCACGGGGAGCCCCACCATGCCTGTTCCGGGGATTCCCACTCCCATTCCGTTCTTGAGGATATTGCCGCTCACGGCTACATCCAGGCGAAAACCGGCCTTGAGGCGCCAGTCCTTCTGGCATGAGGGACAGTTCTCACGGATAATCTCAACGGCTTTGGCAACAGCCAGCGCTACGGCGATGGGTTCGGTACAGCCCAGGGCAGGTTTTACCTCCTGCCGGATAAGGGCAATGATGTCTTTGTGGTCCATATTATACAAAGATACAAAAAAGTTTATATAACTTTGGACCAAACTGAAATGCGATATGATACGCCCCCTTGTCACCATCCTGCTATGTGGTGCCCTTCTGGCTCTGCCGCAAGGACCGTCCCATGCACAGCCCGTTCCCCGCTCCAGAGTATCCCTGGACCAGGGGTGGCAATTCGCCCTGGGAAACGCATCGTCCCCGGCGCTGGACTTCGGCTGCGGAACCGAGTACTTCAACTACCTCACCAAGGCAGCCTCCATCCATAACACCGGGCCGTACAGCCCTGCATTCCGCGCCGAAGGCTGGAAGACCGTAGACCTTCCCCACGACTGGGCGGTAGACCTTCCCTTTGCCAGGGAAGCAAGCCACAGCCACGGCTACAAGACCATCGGCTACAAATACCCCGAAACCAGCGTAGGCTGGTACCGCAAAACCTTCACCATCCCTGTAGAAGACGAAGGCAAACACATCTGGGTACGCTTTGACGGCATCTTCCGCGACGCCCGCATCTGGCTTAACGGCTTCTACCTGGGCCACGAACCCAGCGGCTATGCCACACAGGTCTACGACCTCACCGAGTACATCAATTACGGCGGCGAGAACCTCCTTACCGTACGGGCCGATGCCTCCCTGGAGGAAGGCTGGTTCTATGAAGGCGCCGGCATCTACCGGCACGTATGGCTGGAAAAAGCCCATCCCCTTCATGTGGCGCCCATGGGCACTTTCGCCTACACGAAGAGGGACCAGGTGGGCGCTGTGGTAACCATAGAAACGAAGGTCTGTAACGCTTCCTCCGCCCCGGCCTCTTACTCACTTCGCCACACGCTCACAGACCCCCGCGGACAGGTGGTGGCAACCTGTACGGCTGCGGCCGCCCCGCTGGAAGCCAGGGAGGAGGGGACTACAACCGCACGGATGCAAGTGGAAAACCCCCTTCTCTGGAGCCCGGAACACCCTTATATATATAGGATTACAACCGAAGTCCTCGCAGATGGACGGGTTCTGGACATCTATGAGACCAAAACCGGTATCCGGGAAGCCGTGTTCCACCCGGACAAAGGCTTCCTCCTCAACGGTGAACGCGTAGAACTGAAAGGCGTGAACATGCATCAGGATCACGCAGGCGTAGGCTCCGGCATTCCCGACGCCCTGCAGGTATACCGCCTCCTTCAGCTCAAGAAGATGGGCGTGAATGCATACCGCTCCAGCCATAACCCCATGACCCCCGAAATGCTGGACGCCTGCGACAGCCTGGGTATCCTGGTCCTGGAAGAAAACCGCCTCATGGGCATCAATAAGGAACACATCCGCCTCCTGAAGGGCATGATCGAGCGGGACCGCAACCACCCTTCCATTATCCTCTGGAGCGTAGGCAACGAAGAATGGGCCCTGGAATGGAACGACAAAGGCCGCAAACTCACAGAGACCATGCGCGAATACTGCCATCGGCTAGATCCCACCCGCCCCATGTGCGTCGCCACCAGTTCCGGCCCCAATATCGTGGTTCCGGCCGATGTCGCCGGTTACAACTACCTCATGCAGAATCCCATCGACGAGCACCGCTCCCATTACCCGCAGCGCATCGCCGTGGGAACGGAAGAGACCACCGGTTGCGGTACTCGCGGTATCTATTATCCCGAGCCCGGCCGCATGCCTGCCCTTGGCCGTGCGCCCGACACCGACGGAACCCTCAACCGCATCGAGCGCGGCTGGCAGTTCTACCGGGACCGTCCCTGGCTGGGCGGCCTGTTCTACTGGACCGGCTTCGACTACCGCGGAGAGCCCAATCCGCTGGAGTATCCCGCCACCGGCAGCGAATTCGGCATCCTGGACTATTGCGGCTTCCCCAAGGACGAAGCCTGGTACCTCAAAGCCTGGTGGACCGATGAACCCGTCCTGCACATCCTTCCCCACTGGAACCTGGAAGGACATGAAGGCGAAAAAGTGAGCATCTGGGCCTACAGCAACTGCGACGAAGTCTCGCTCAGCGTAAACGGCAGAAATCTGGGCCGAAAGAAGATGCCCCGCGGCGGCCACATCGAGTGGGAGGCCGTCTACCAGCCCGGGAAAGTGGTCGCAAAAGGGTACAAGGATGGCCGATGCATCCTGAAAGAGGTGGTCGAGACCGCCGGCGCCCCTTCCCGGGTAGCGCTGGAAGCCACCACCATCGGCCCGCTCACTGTCTACACCGTCCGTGTGCTGGACCATAAAGGCCGATGGGTGCCCACCGCCTGCGTTCCCCTCTCCCTCACCGTCGACGGCCCTGCCCGAATCCTGGGCGCCGGCAACGGAGACCCGGCCTTTCGTGCCAAGGAGCGGCCGGAGGATCCTTCCGCTCGCAGCTTTTCCATCGAGACGTTTGGCGGACTGGCCCAGGTTCTCGTGCAGGGCCCCGGCCATCTCTCCGTACAGCTCCAGCCATAAAAAAGGCCGCCCCCGCACGCGGCAGGGACGGCCCAACACATACAAAACTATAAAAACTATTTCCAGTTGGTATACTGTGCCGACGAGTCGGTCCAGCCGGCATTCTGCTTGAGAACACCGCCGGAGAGGCTCACCTCGGAAGCCGGGAACGGCCGGAAGCCCCACGTGGCATTGTAGCGGGCCTCATAGCCGGCGCCCTGGTCTTTCATCACAACCCACGGGCTGCCGCTTCCATTCTTGATGGGCTGGTTCAGCTGCGTCTTGAGGGCGGCAATGGCGTAGGCCTTGCCGTAACGGCGCATGTCGTTGTAGCGGATACCCTCAAAGGCCAGTTCGTGCTTGCGCTCCAGGCGGAGAGCCTCCACGCTGTAGGCCTTGGCGGGAAGTCCGACGCGGGCGCGGACAGCGTTCATGCCGCTCATTCCGTCGTAAATAACCTTGCCGTCGGTGAGCTCGGAGTGCATCAGCAGGACGTCGGCAAAACGGATCACCTGCAGCGTCTGCATGGAATGGCCACGGCCCAGGTCGCTGCCGGCGCCGCCGTACTCGGGAATGGAGGAGAACTCATAGAAGAAGCTGGAGCCCTGCATGAAGCCGTAGGCCTGGTATTTCTTCTGCCAGTAACCGGATTCCTCCATCTGGTTGTCGTTGCCCCAGGTGTACTTGGAAGGATCGGCCATTTCCTCGTTCACGCTGTAGATGGACGCAGCCTTGCGGATGTCGCCGGGCTCCTCAATCTCCCACTGCTCCCATACGTACGGGTTCACGGTAGCCATACCGTAGCCACGGCTGAAGGGGAAGGCGTTCACATCGTAGTTGGAGTGTTTGCGCACACCCAGGTACTGGGCGAACTTGTTGCGGTTA
>JAEEGK010028934.1_pt1 | contig 11082 bp, 11 predicted proteins | sample 8958771 | NCBI WGS metagenome assembly JAEEGK01 (sample SAMN16246547, study PRJNA631951) | gut metagenome | biome: gut microbiome; feature: rumen; material: SC-attached | host: Bos | place: Iran: Karaj | collected 2018-10 | reverse complement strand
ACTACAACCACATCAAAATTCATTTCCATCTTATTCTGGCACTCAATTTAGCTGCAAAATTACGACTTTCTCTTAACATTTGAGCCAAAATCTTGTTCAAATCACTTTTTTAATGTAATTTTGCACGATATAATATCCTATTTATTAGGTATAAGGCTGCAAAATAACATAATATTCAATAATTTAATTCAATGATTTATGTGGTTAATCAATTCATCAATCGGTAGGAAGGTTGTAATGTCTGTAACTGGCATTGCGCTTATCCTGTTCATGACCTTTCATGCGTCAATGAACGTAGTAGCCCTTATCAGTGCAAAGGGTTACAATATGATTTGTGAGTTCCTGGGTGCCAACTGGTATGCTGTTGTGGCAACTATCGGTTTGGCAGGCTTGGTAGCTCTTCATTTCATTTTTGCTATTTGGCTTACAATTCAGAACCGTAAGGCTCGTGGTACCAGCAAGTATGCTGTTACCAGCAAGCCTGACAAGGTAGAGTGGGCCAGCCAGAACATGCTGGTTCTTGGTCTGATTGTTGTATTAGGTATGGGTCTTCACCTGTACAATTTCTGGTACAACATGATGTATGCCGAGTTGGCAGGTATCGAGAACGAGATTGCAGCAACAGACGGTGTTGGCTACATTGCCAAGACCTTCTCTTCTCCTTGCTATGCTGCTATTTATGTAGTATGGTTGATTGCTTTGTGGTTCCATCTGACTCATGGTTTCTGGAGTGCTCTTCAGACATTGGGTTGGAACGGTAAGGTTTGGTTCAACCGTTGGAAGTGTATCAGCGCAGCTTATACCACTATCATCGTTGCAATGTTTATTGCCGTTGTGGTTGCTTTTGCTGCCGGCTATCGTCCTGCAGACTTCAACGAAGCTGCTGAGGAGCCTACAGAGGAGGCATGCTATGCTCAGAAGGCTTGTCCTATGTTGCCCGACTGTCCAATGATGAAAGGCGGATGCCAGGATAAGGCTCATTGTTGCAAGGCACACGGAGAAAGCGGCCGTATGATGGGTGAGTAATAATATGGTGTAATCTGAAAAATAGTAATTGACTATGACAAAGAAAATAGATTCAAGAATTCCCGAAGGCCCAATAGCAGAGAAGTGGACCAACTATAAGGCTCACCAGCGTCTCGTCAATCCCAAGAACAAGCTGAAGCTGGACGTTATCGTTGTAGGTACCGGTCTTGCCGGCGCCAGTGCTGCAGCTTCACTTGCCGAGATGGGCTTCAACGTATATAATTTCTGTATTCAGGATTCACCCCGTCGTGCTCACTCTATTGCTGCACAGGGTGGTATCAATGCAGCTAAGAACTATCAGAACGACGGCGACTCTGTTTACCGTCTTTTCTACGATACAGTAAAGGGTGGTGACTACCGTGCCCGTGAGGCTAATGTTTACCGTCTGGCTGAGGTCAGCAACAACATCATCGACCAGTGTGTTGCTCAGGGTGTACCTTTCGCTCGTGAATACGGTGGTATGCTGGCTAACCGTTCTTTCGGTGGTGCCCAGGTAAGCCGTACTTTCTATGCTAAGGGTCAGACAGGTCAGCAGTTGCTGCTGGGTGCTTACTCTAGCCTCTCAAAGGAAGTGCAGAAGGGTAAGGTTAAGCTCTTCACCCGTTACGAGATGGAGGATGTTGTTATTATCGACGGCCGTGCTCGTGGTATCATTGCCAAGAACCTGGTTACCGGTAAGTTGGAGCGTTTCAGCGCTAACGCTGTTGTTATTGCAACTGGTGGTTACGGAAATGCTTACTTCCTCTCTACCAACGCTATGGGTTGTAACTGTACAGCTGCTATCCAGTGCTACCGCAAGGGCGCTATGATGGCTAACCCCTCTTACGTACAGATTCACCCCACCTGTATTCCTGTCCATGGCGACAAGCAGTCTAAGCTGACCCTGATGTCAGAGTCTCTGCGTAACGATGGTCGTATCTGGGTTCCCAAGAAGCTGGAGGACGCCAAGAAGTTGCAGAAGGGCGAGATTCAGGCTTGGGATATTCCTGAGGAGGATCGCGACTACTATCTGGAGCGTCGTTACCCTGCCTTCGGTAACCTTGTTCCCCGTGACGTAGCCTCTCGTGCTGCTAAGGAGCGTTGCGACAAGGGCTTCGGCGTTAACAACACAGGTTTGGCTGTATTCCTTGACTTCTCTGAGTCAATCAACCGTCTGGGTCTTGACGCTATGAAGCAGCGTTATGGCAACCTCTTCGATATGTACGAGGAGATTACTGACGTTTATCCTGGCGACTTTGGTAAGGAGATCAATGGTGTGAAGTACTACAAGCCCATGATGATCTTCCCCGCTATCCACTATACTATGGGTGGTGTTTGGGTTGACTACGAGCTGCAGACTTCTATCCCCGGCCTCTTCGCTATTGGTGAGTGTAACTTCTCTGACCACGGTGCTAACCGTCTGGGTGCTTCTGCTTTGATGCAGGGCTTGGCCGATGGTTACTTCGTACTGCCTTATACTATCCAGAACTATCTGGCTGACCAGGCTATCTGGCCTCGTCTCAGCACCGATATGCCCGAGTTCGATGCAGCAGAGAAGGCTGTTGCAGCAGAAATCGACCGTCTGATGAACATCAAGGGTAAGCGTTCTGTTGATTCTATCCATAAGGAACTTGGCCATATCATGTGGGAGCACGTAGGTATGGGTCGTACCAAGGAAGGTCTTGAGGAAGGCTTGAAGCTGTTGAAGGACCTCCGCAAGGAGTTCGATTCTAACCTCTTCATTCCTGGCTCTAAGGAAGGTCTGAATGTCGAGCTCGACAAGGCTATCCACCTGCGCGACTTCATCCTCATGGGCGAGTTGGTTGCTTATGACGCCCTCCATCGCGAGGAGTCTTGTGGTGGTCATTTCCGCGAGGAGCACCAGACCGAGGAAGGCGAGGCTAAGCGTGACGACGAGAACTTCTTCTATGTTGGCTGCTGGGATTACCAGGGTAGCGACGAGAAGGCACCCGAGCTGATCAAAGAGCCCCTCAACTACGAAATTATCAAGGTTCAACAGAGAAACTACAAGAACTAATTTCGGGTTATAAGGTTGTAAGGTTATGAGGTCATAAGGTGATAATAGCAATGGGACCATATCAGAATCTAACAGTGTGGCAGAAAGCAATGGTGCTGGCAAGGGACATTTATAATGTTACTGCCAACTACCCTGAAAGCGAGACCTACGGTCTTGTCAGCCAAATGCGTCGCTGTGTGGTTTCGATACCTTCCAATATAGCTGAAGGCTATGGACGAGGAACGAACAGGGACTTGGTACATTTCCTTTATACATCCTTGGGGTCTTCCAACGAACTAGAGACTCAGCTCCTATTATCACGCGAGTTTTCCTATCTGTCTGATGAAGATGCAAGTATGCTTTTGCAGCTTAACGAGCAAATTAACAAGATGCTTTCCTCTTTAATATATAAGAGGACTCAAAATACTGGAAGTGACTTCACCTCAAAACCTGAAACCTAAAACCCTAAAAACCTTATAAAATTATGGCAAAGAATTTATCAGTTACAATAAAGTTCTGGAAGCAGAACGGACCCAAGGAAAAGGGTCATTTTGAGACTCATCAGTTGAAGAACATCCCAGATGATACTTCATTCCTGGAGGCTCTCGATATCATGAACGAGGAGCTCATCAACGAGGGCAAGGAGCCTTTCGTGTTCGACCACGACTGCCGCGAGGGTATCTGCGGTATGTGCTCTCTGTACATCAACGGTACTCCTCATGGTAAGACCGAGCGTGGTGCTACCACCTGTCAGCTCTATATGCGTAAGTTCAAGGACGGCGAGACCATCACCGTAGAGCCTTGGCGCTCTGCCGGTTTCCCCGTTATCAAGGACTGTATGGTTGACCGTAACGCCTTCGATAAGATTATCCAGGCAGGCGGTTATACCAGCATCCGTACCGGTCAGGCTCAGGATGCCAACGCTATCCTTATCTCTAAGGAGGCTGCCGACGAGGCTATGGATTGCGCTACCTGCATCGGTTGTGGTGCTTGCGTAGCAGCATGTAAGAACGGTTCTGCCATGCTCTTCGTCAGCTCTAAGGTAAGCCAGTTGGCTCTCCTGCCTCAGGGTCAGGTAGAGGCTGCTAAGCGTGCCAAGGCTATGGTAGCCAAGATGGACGAACTGGGCTTTGGTAACTGTACCAACACCCGTGCCTGTGAGGCTGTTTGTCCTAAGTGCGAGAGTATCGCCAATATCGCCCGTCTGAACCGCGAGTTCATCAAGGCTAAGTTGGCTGATTAATAGATTCATTATCAGTTGTGAGGTTTTAAGGTCATGAGGGCTCTGACAGCCCCATAGCCTTAGAGCCTCACATCTTTTATAATATGAAGTCCGAAGACAAGATTACAGAGCAACCCTCGCATTACGACCATCTGGAACAGATGTCCGTTGCCGAATTGCTGCTGCACATCAACGAAGAGGACGCGCTGGTAGCAGAGGCCGTCCGTAAGGCAATGACTCAGATACAGGCCTTTGTAGAGGGCGTAGAGGCACGTATGAAGCGTGGTGGCCGTCTCTTCTATGTGGGCGCAGGCACCAGTGGTCGTCTGGGTGTTCTGGATGCTAGCGAGCTGCCTCCTACCTTTGGCGTTACAGAGGATAGGGTAATAGGCATCATAGCTGGAGGTGACAGAGCTTTGCGTCATGCTGTAGAGAAGGCTGAGGACTTCCCCGAGAAAGGTTGGCAAGACCTCTTGGCGTTCCATCCTACGGCCGATGACAGCGTTCTGGGCATTGCAGCCTCAGGTACTACCCCTTATGTTATCGGAGCCGTCTCAGAGGCCCGTAAGAACGGTATCCTTACGGGTTGTATCACCAGCAACCCCAACAGCCCTCTGGCTGCTGCATCTGAGTGCCCCATAGAGACTATCGTAGGTCCTGAATTTGTGACGGGCAGCAGTCGAATGAAGAGCGGCACCGCTCAGAAGATGGTGCTGAATATGATTTCCACCTCGCTGATGATTCGTCTGGGACGTGTCAAAGGCAACCGTATGGTCAAGATGCAGCTTACCAATGCCAAGCTGGTGGATCGTGGCACTCGCATGATTCAGGAATCCCTTGGACTTAGCTACGAGGAGGCACAGGAACGTCTTCTTGAGGAGGGTAGTGTGGATAAAGTGTTAAAGAAATAGGCCGTCAACGTGGACGACCTATTTGTTATTCCGTGAAGATTTCTGCCAGCTTCTTATTGATATCATTTCCTCTGAGGCCGTGAGCTACGACTCTGCCATCAGGACCGAACAAGTAGATGGTGGGGATGGAGTTGAAATCGTACGTCTCGGCTGCTATGTCTTGTGAGTTTAGAATCTGCGGATAGGTAATCTTATCCTTCTCTATGGCCTTCAGGGTATCCTCTGGCTTATCATTTACGGCTACTCCCAGCACCAGCAGGCCTTTCTCCTTGTACTGCTCATAGACCTTGATAAGGTTAGGAATCTCTGCACGACAGGGACCGCACCACGAGGCCCAGAAGTCCACCAACACATATTTACCCTTGCCTACATAGTCGCTCAGGCGGGTTGTCTTGCCCTCATATTCCACGGCAAAGTCCTTGAACATATCCCCCACCAAGGGATGGTTCAGCCTCTTGAAGAGAGAAACGATAAGGGGGTGCTGACGTACACTCTCACCACATTGTGCTATCAGGTTCAGCAATTGCTTTGCATCTTCATCCGTCTTGTTTTTCATACTATACAGCATCAGTACGGCAGAAAGGTCTTTACTGTGTTCCAGTACGTAATCTACACTATACTGGAGAGCCAGTTCGGGTTCGCCATTCTTGATAGCCTCTCTAATCTTACGGTTACAGGGGAAGAATGCATTGTTCAGTGGCGTTCCCTCCACATAAGGCGATTCTGCCTTGGCATCTACAACAATGTTGCCAGGCTCCAGGAACAAGGGGACGAACAGATTCCTTGTCCATCCCTCAAACGTCTGAAACACTATCATGTGGATAATCTTGGGGCTGTCCACGTAGCCGCTAAGCTCTATCTTTGTAGGGTCCTTCAGGGCTATCTTCTCTGTGACGGGCTTTTGGGTAGTGATGTCCAGCAGATAGATGCTGTCGCTGAGCTCCTTCTCCTGTCCCTCGTAATATTTGATAAGGTCTGAGACGTCGGCCTTGATGGTGTAGTTGTTCTCTTGTGCCCAGCCCGTCATAGCCATCAGGGTGGACAATGTCAGTAAACAAATCTTTTTCATTTTACCTTATTTTAATCTTCTTTATACTCCAATATATCGCCTGGCTGACAATCCAGCACTTGGCAGATGGCCTCTAAGGTGGAGAAGCGGACGGCCTTAGCCTTCCCCGTCTTCAGGATGGAGAGGTTGGCTTGCGTAATGCCAATCTTCTCTGCCAGCTCCTGGGAAGACATCTTCCTTTTTGCCATCATAACGTCAACATTAACTACTATACTCATAATCTTCTCTCCTTTACTTTAGATGGTCAATTCCTGTTCCTCCTTCAAATCTTTACCCATCAGGATGATTTGTGAGAATATCATCAGAATAAGGCCTAAGATGATGAAGTAGCTGATTTTGGCGTCATCCATACTGATGTCGAGATAGGATATATCTGTCTGGTTAAGGAGCAATTGCGTTGCAACATACGCACCTATATAATATATCAGCTGAATGACAACCATCACTATGCCGGCTGTTTCCATCTGACGTGATACCTTGCTGACAAAGACCTCTCCACGATATACCGAGCGGATAATCTTGAACGCTATTACCAGCAGAAATATACCCAAAACTATGATAAGCAATCCATTAGCGGTTACATAGTAAAACAGGAATGTTCCCTTTAAACGTTCTACGGGGATACTGACTTTGGCTTTCTGGATGTCCAAGCGACAGGATTTCTCCCCTGCGTTGCATACCAGATACTTGCCAGGCGCAATCTCACAGGCATTCACCTTTACATCAAGCGATAACGTAGGCTTGAAATATGTGGCTACTCCTCCCTTTACTTCCTTTGTGGTTGCAAAATCATCAGGCAAAGGGCCTATGCTGAGCTCCTTTATGGGGTCTGTTGACCATTCGCTGTATCTATAGCTTAATGTGTTGCCGAATACTTCTATCAGCAGAACGATAAACAACAATGCTGAATAAATCTTCAATTTCTTTTTCATAATATTATCTCCTTTCCTTTAGATGGTCAATTCCTGCTCCTCTTTCAGTTTGATGCCTATGACAAATACTTCTGCTATTATCAGAAGCAGGATGGCAAGTAAAATAGCATCATATTCTTGTTCAAAAGCTGAAGTGAGGCTTACAGGCTTATTCTCCATTCTCTGATTTATCAGAATGGCAGGGAATTCAATAATAATAGCATATAAGAGTCCCCATCCCGACCAACGCAGGAGAGGAATATTCTCCTTCACAAATACCTTATCACGGTTTACATTTAAAATGAATCGGATAAATGATACCATAGAACGTATTGCAGGATACAGAAGTACTATGCATAATACTATAAACACAATTATAAAAATACGAAATTCCGAATTATCCCATGGGATTGCAATTTTTCCATAACTATCAAACACCGTGCCCTTAAATGCCAGTACTATCTCTCCTATTATTAGCAGCAACATTACAGTACACAAAAAGTTCAGTCTCTTTTTCATAACCATTAGTTTATTTTATTGTTAAACGATAAATATTTTCTGCACAAAAGTATGTAGATTTTCAATACGCGCAAATTTTTCAATAAAAATTTATCGAAAAACAATAATTTTTCTTTCAGCATACATTATTTATTAAGGGGCAAGGAGCAAGAGAATAGATAACCGAGTCAAAGCTTAAAGGGTTTAAGAGATTAAGGGCATGTGTAGAACTATCCTCTTGCCCCTAATCACTTGCCCCTTGCCCCTAAGAAATTATGCTGCATGTTTCTTGTCGAATCTCAGGAAAAGGCCTGCCAGGATGGTGCCGCTGATGCTATGCCAGGCGCAACTGATGGCGCAAGGCAGAACAGCAAGGGGCTGAGCGGCAAAGAAGTTGCCTGCTAAGACCGTGGCCAGACCTGCATTCTGCATGCCCACCTCTATGCTGATGGTACGCTTCTTGGCCTTGTTGAAGCCAGAAATCTTGCCTGCTGTATACCCCAGCACATATCCCAGTGTGTTGTGGCAGAAGACCACGGCAAAGGTCCATAGGAACAGCCAGAGGCCACGGGCTATCAGGTCGTCGTGAACGGTACTGATAACGCCACCTACTATGCATGCCAGGCAGATTACGCTCACTCCTGGCATCAGGCTCTGTATGGTGGGGAAGTGCTTGCTCTTGGAATAGGTATAGTTCAGGAAACAACCGATTCCAACGGGAATGATGGTAACTATCAGGATATTCAGGAACATCCCAATGGCGTCAATCTCAATAATCTCGCCAGCGGTCAGTTGCATCAGCAAGGGGGTCATTACAGGGGCCAGTAGGGTAGAGGCGCAGGTCATGCCCACAGAGAAGGCTACATCGCCATGACAGAGGTACGACATGATGTTGCTGCTAACACCACCCGGACAGCATCCAACCAGCAGGATGCCCAATGCCAAAGCAGGCTCTAAGTGGAAAACCTTCACCAGCACGTATGCCACGCAGGGCATGATGAAGAACTGCGCACAGGCACCAATCAGTATATCCAGGGGGCGACGGGCAAGGATGCGGAAGTCGTCCGTGGTAAGCGTCAGACCCATTGTCAGCATGATAATACCCAGAATCACGGTCTGTGTGGTACCTCTTACCCACACAAAGAGATCAGGTACAAAGAATGTCAGCACGGCAATGGCGATGATAAACAGAGATGCATTGCTGGCAAGCCAGCGGCTCAGACGAATCAGATATTGCATAGTTTAATGGTTTTTGATGATGCAAAGATAGCAATAATTCTGGCTCGTTGTTTTGTACTTAGAAAAAATATTGTTTGCAACTCGTGAAAGGCATTTTCACAGTTTTCACAATTCACAGTTAAAAATTAAAGGGGTACCCCCTTAGAAGAAGATATAGATATACCTTATTATATCTATATAATTATATATATCAATATATATAAACATATATTAACACTCAGTACGCAGGTTTTCCTCGGGTGGGGGCTTAAAAATAAACTGTGAATTGTGAATACTGTGAATAGTTGTGACAGCGTGTCCTGATTTTTTCAAAACGGCGTTTCTCTGCGAGCGATAGGCCGTTTTGCTGCTATTAATAGTAACAATTGCTACTATTAATGGGCACAAAAATTCCCTAGTTAGGGAACAAATTCTGCCTCGTAGGGGCGTTTTCGCTACCTGATTGGGGGTGTTTTTTGTGTAATGATTTTTCTTTTTGTAATGAAAAGAAGAAGTAAAAGAATGAAGGTGCGGAAGGTGAAATTTTGTGCTTTTCTGGCGTTGGAAAAAGAGAAATTTTGTACATTTGTAGCCATTAAATCGTTAATACAATGGAAACGAAAGCAGAAAACAAGAGATTGGAGTCGTTGGATGCCCTCAGAGGATTCGACATGTTTTTCATTACCGGTGGCGCTACGCTGATTGCCGCCATTGCCGCTTTGTTCCCCGATTCGGCAGCATGGCAGGCTGTTGGGGCGCAGATGGAGCATGTTCCCTGGGACGGATTGGTGCATCACGACACTATTTTCCCCTTGTTCCTCTTCATAGCAGGCATCTCGTTCCCCTTCTCGTTGCAGAAACAGCAGGAGAAAGGCAAGAGTATGACCAGCATCTACCTGAAGATTCTGCGCCGTGGCTTTACACTGGTCTTTCTGGGTCTTGTCTGCAGCGGCTTCCTGAAGTTCGAGTTTGAGACACTCCGTTGGCCTAGCGTATTGGGTCGCATCGGTTTGGCTTGGATGTTTGCCGCCTTCATCTTTACGGCTACGGGTAAGAAATTGTGGCCTAAGGTAGCGATTGTTCCCGTCATTCTGATAGGCTACTGGTTGGTTTCCGCCTTCGTGCATGCGCCTGGCGTTGACCCCTCTATCGACCCTCTGACACGCGAGGGCAACATTGCCTGCTACATCGATCGTACCCTCTTGGGTGCCCATTGTTATAAGGAAGATTACGACCCCGAGGGCCTGCTCTCTACCCTCCCTGCCATCTGCACGGCTATGTTAGGTATGCTGACGGGCATGTTCATCCAGCGCTCCAAGGCCACCTCACGGACGGCTCTTACGCTCTTTGTGGCTGGCGTGGTAAGTGCCCTGCTGGGTGCAGGATGGAACACCTTCTATCCCATCAACAAGGCGCTCTGGAGCAGTTCCTTCGTGCTGGCTGTGGCTGGTTACTCGCTCATCATGTTCGCCCTGTTCTATTATATAATAGATGTACGTGGGTGGAAGAAGTGGGATCTGTACTTCAAGGTGATTGGTATGAACTCCATCCTCATCTACATGGCGCCCCGTTTCATCGACTTCTCCAAGCTGAACCGTCGTCTCTTCGAGGGTGTTTACAGCCTCCTGCCTGAGCAGTACTATGATGTGGCAGAAACCCTTGGCTACATGCTGGTGCTCTGGCTCTTCATGTATTTTATGTATAAGAAGAAAGTGTTCTTGAAGGTCTGACCCCCCGACCCCCTTTAGGGGGAGAGATTCAAAATTCAAAATTCAATTCGTTAACCAATAATCGCTATGTATAATATCATCAAGAAAAAACTCTCCCCTTGGGGAGTCGGAGGGGGCTTACTCTTTTTTGCTCTATCCGCTTTTGCCCAAACTCCTATCCCCCCTCTGCCTCTGCCTCAGCAGGTGGAGTGGCAGAAGATGGAGACGTATGCCTTTGTGCACTATGGGCTGAACACCTTCAACGATAGCGAGTGGGGCTATGGCGATGCCGACCCCAAGTTTTTCAACCCCAGCCGCATGGATGTGGAGCAGTGGGTGCGCACCTTCAAGCAGGCTGGCATGAAGGGCGTGATTATCGTGGCTAAGCATCATGATGGCTTTGCTATGTGGCCCTCTCCATTGACGGATTACAATATCACCCATTCCTCCTACAACGGCCCTAAGAACAAGGACGGCAAGGTGGATGTGCTGGCAGAACTGCGTAAGGCTTGCGACAAATAC
>JAEEGK010028929.1_pt1 | contig 11084 bp, 10 predicted proteins | sample 8958771 | NCBI WGS metagenome assembly JAEEGK01 (sample SAMN16246547, study PRJNA631951) | gut metagenome | biome: gut microbiome; feature: rumen; material: SC-attached | host: Bos | place: Iran: Karaj | collected 2018-10 | reverse complement strand
TTCTTCTTCACCTTCTCAGATTCGTATTGTTTTACTGTGAGCTTGCTCACAGGTTCAAGTGGTATGTATGGGTATTCCGAGTCGTGGCTACCCTGGATATCATATCTATTTTGTTTAATTTCAAATTCCATCATGTTTACAGGATAATTCCCATCATCCCCGATCCCAGATCCGCAGGCAAGCTGGATGCCATGACTTCGGGAACCACATGGTTTTCCGACAGGATCTACTACGGAGTTGAGGGCGGCTCGTACTATTATGTGCACAGTGCGCTGGTCATCCTGGCCGTTCTTATCGGCGTTACGCTCCTTTTATGGAAAGCAAGCAGAAATGCTTCGATATACTGGATCAGATATTTCCTTATCGCGGTTTCGCTTCTTGTATCCGCAATCTGGACCGTAAGCGTGCTGATCTCCAATTCCCCCGTTGATGCATCACTTATCGGATATGCGATAACGGGCCTTCTCATAGTATTTTTCACGGTATTTTACAAACCCGCGACTCTTATAAACAATCTGTTGTCGGCTTCGATCAAGTCATCCGATAACGGAATAGTTCTTTTTGATAACACAGGAAAAGTTGTCTTCTTAAATCAGTCTTTTGCCGAAATGTTCCGCATAGATCCGGACGATAATAAGGCTGCGGCAAAGATTTTTACGGATCTTATCGGAAAGAATGAAAAACCGTCGGGTTCCACAAGATTCGTAAAAAGGATCACGGATGAAGAATCCGGTCTGGATGTTATCTACGAGATAGAAGTTTCGGATGTATATGATAACCGCCAGGAATATTGCGGCTATTACGTCAAGGTTAATGACAGAACGGACGAAGAAGTAGAGCTGGAAAAAGAAAGATTCCTGGCAAGCCATGATTCACTTACCGGACTTTACAATATCTCGGCTCTTTACAAACTTACGGATGAGAAGCTTGCCCTAAGGGAAGACACAGAATACGTAGCGGTTGTTTCCAACATCAGCGGATTCAAGGTTATCAATGATGTTTTCGGAACCGACCGTGCGGATGATCTTCTTAAACAGATCGCAGTTAAATTTCTTGAGATAACGGGTCCCGAAGATATCATCGGAAGGATCACCGCAGACAGATTCGGTCTTTTTATCAAACAGGAAAACTTCGATCCGACACGCTTTACCGGTCTTTGCAAATCCATATTCATGGACAGGGGTGATTACAAATATCCCGTAACCATGCACATAGGAGTATGCAGGATAGGAAGCGGAGAGATAACCGCACAGACCGCATATGACAGAGCCTTTTTTGCAATCGACGGTATCAAGAATGATATGCAGCGCGTAATGGCATATTATGACGAGTCCGTTCGTGATTCCATCATCTGGGATCAGATGGTAACCGGAAATATACACGATGCGATAAAGAGCGGTGAGATCATACCTTATATCCAGGCACAGGTTGTCTCGGATGAGGTAAAGGGCGGAGAGGTCCTGATCAGATGGTATAACAAAAAAGAAGACCGGCTCATCCCTCCCGGAAAATTCCTGGGCGTTCTCGAAAAGAACGGACTTATCGTTGACGTCGACAGATATATGTGGGAGAGTGCATGTAAGATCCTGGGCAGGTGGAACAGTGAAGGACATGATGATATGTATCTGTCCGTAAATATCTCCCCCAAGGATTTCTACTTTACGGACGTATACAGCGATATCACGGGATATGTAGGAAAATACGGCATCAGGACAGAACAGCTAAGGCTTGAGATCACTGAGACCGCGATGCTCAATAATGAGGACTCGGTATTAGATACCATCAAGTCCCTCAGAAGGGACGGATTCATAGTGGAGATGGACGACTTCGGAAGCGGATACTCATCCCTCAATACACTCAAGAATCTTCCCGTAGACGTTATCAAGGTGGATATGCTTTTCCTCAGGAACATTCCCGATGCGGATACATATCTTAAGTCCACGATAATCCTTTCGAACGTCATCAATATGGGACTTGAGATGGGAATCACGGTTATTACAGAGGGCGTTGAGACTCAGGAACAGAAGTCCTTCCTCGAAGACTGCGGATGCTGCAACTTCCAGGGATATTACTTCTCAAAGCCCATCCCTGTTGAGGAATTCGAAGAAAAATTCATGGGTAAATGATCATGAGAATAGATCCTATATCCGGTTATTCCGGATTCCAATCATATATCAGGCCTTTGAATTATCCGGTGGGTAATTCATCGGATACATCCGCTACTTATTCCGAGAGCGTTCGCAGGAATGCCGGAAAGTATTCCGTAGGCGCAGCCCGCCCCGTTATGTATGCCGATTCCCAAAGTGTCAGCTCGGGACCTAAAAAGGGCTCGGATGAAGCGCGCAGGATGGAGCAGGCGTTTAACAAGATTGCCAGCGACCATTACGGGGAAACTGTGTTGTACGGCCCTAAGGGTGAAGGTTTCGGATATGAAGCTCAGGGCAGGATTTTTGATGTGTTTACATGATATAATTTAGGGAGTGCCAAAGCGGCGCTCCCTTTTTGCATATATGGAAGAAAACTTATCCGTAAAAGAAAACAATGAAAAGATAAAATCCCTGGCAGAGCGCGTTCTTGCACTTGCGAGGGATGAGATCCTTATGTCCTTCAGGTTCCTTTCGAGGAGCCTTATGGAGCTTAAGTGGGAAGCAAGGTTCGGCCTAGGCGATGTAAGATCCGATATGGGAAGGATGTATTACGATCCCGTATTTATCCTGAAAGCTTCGTCTCATGATTTTAAGTATCCTGCAAGAATGCTGTTCCACGTGCTTCTTCACCACATATTCGCACATCCCTTTTCGGGTAAGAAGACGGATATGGTGTTATGGGATCTTGCATGCGACATTGCGGTTGAAAATGTAATTGCAGAACTGGCTGAGCCATGCATTACGCTTGATTCGGACCTTTCGACTGCGGGAATGCTGAAGGTTTTGAGAGAGGATATAGGACCTCTTTCTGCGGAGAAGATATATAAATACTTCAGGAAAAATCCCATGACAACTTCGAGAGTTCTCGAGTATGAGAGAGCATTCAAGAAGGACTCTCACGAACTCTGGCATTCATACTCCACATAGGAAACCGAAATGGTAATATCCGAGGAAGAGTGGAAGAAGATATCAAGGCAGGTGCTTGCGGAGATCAAGAACTTCTCTGAGAGTAAGACGACCGGTGAAGCGCTGGAAAGAAATCTGGCAGAAGGCGCCGCAGTAAAGTTCGATTATTCCAAAGTGCTGGAACATTTCCTTGTATCGGGTGAGACGAACCGTTTGAGTGATGATGAATTCGATTATATCTATTACGTCTACGGACTTGAAGAATATGACGGAATGCCATTTATCGAACCCCTCGAATACAGGGATGAAAAGAGGATAAGGGACTTTGTCATAGCGATAGATACATCGGCATCCACAAGCGGGGATATAGTTAAGAAATTTATCAGACAGACCTTCGATCTTCTTAAAAACTCAGAGAACTTTTTCAGGAAGATCAACGTGCACATCATTCAGTGCGACAGCGAAGTTAAGACGGATGATAAGATAACCGATTCCGAACAGCTGGATATATTCCTGAGGGATATGAAAATAGTCGGCGGAGGTGCGACGGATTTCAGGCCCGTCTTCACATACGTCGAGGAGCTCAAGGAAAACCACGAGTTCGACAATCTGAAAGGGATTATATATTTTACCGACGGATACGGAATTTATCCGGAGAAGAAACCTGACGAAGATGTCATATTTGCATTTTTGAATAACGATACTGCAAGACCCGCTCCGCCTGCGTGGAGCACGAAAGTGATAATAGAGGAGGATGAACTCGGATGAACATATCCCGTGCAAAACAGGTCATTAAAGATACTGTTTCTTTATATCTCAAGAAAGATGATGACGGAGATTACCATATTCCGGTATCTAGACAGCGTCCCATCTTCATGGTTGGTGCACCCGGTATAGGTAAGACTGCGATCATGGAACAGATCGCATCGGAACTTGGTATCGCACTGGTGTCCTATTCCATGACTCATCATACAAGACAGTCCGCTCTGGGACTTCCCTATATCACGAAAAAAGAATTCGGCGGAAAGGAATATTCCGTAACCGAATATACAATGAGTGAGATCATCGCATCCGTTTATGATGCCATCGAAGAGAGCGGTATCAGTGAAGGTATTCTTTTCCTGGATGAGATAAACTGCGTATCCGAAACCCTGGGACCTTCCATGCTTCAGTTCCTGCAGTATAAGACCTTCGGAAGGCATGCGGTTCCCGAAGGTTGGATCATCGTAACGGCCGGAAATCCTCCCGAGTACAACAGATCCGTAAGAGAGTTTGACGTTGCGACTTTGGACAGACTTAAAGTCATCTCCGTCGAACCCGACCTTAAGGTTTGGCGTGAATATGCTTCGGGCAGAAATATCCACGGCGCGGTAATGGGATATCTGGAAGTTAAGAAGGATGATTTCTATGTAATGGAAATGTCACCCGAGGGAAGATCCTATGTAACTGCAAGAGGCTGGGAAGATCTTTCCGATATGCTCCTTTTATGCGACGAGGAAGACATCACAACGGATGAGACTCTTATATGCCAGTATTTAAGATGCGACAGGGTTGCCAAGGATTTTGCGGCATATCTTGATATGTACAAGAAGTACAAGAAGGATTACCGCATAGCGGATATCCTCGCGGGCAATCCTCCTCCCCAGGTAATGGCAAGGGCTTCGGAAGCGGGATTCGACGAGAAACTTTCGGTACTTGGAATGCTGCTTGATTCCGTAAATGCAGACATGAGAAATGTCATGGAAAAGGCGGACATGATCTCGCAGGTAACACCGGTTCTTCGCGCGGTTAAAAACAAAGCGGGAGAAGGTGCCGGATTTGATGAGGCTGTCGGAGTTCTTAAGAGTGCTTCGGATGCTGCGGCAAAGAGGCTTCATGATCTTAAGGCAGCAGGCGCATTAAGCGATCAGGACAGAAAGAAGCTCAAAGGATGTGCCGCATTATATGATGACATGATCCGCGCAGCAGGCGCCGCATCATGTGCCGACGGAAGCGGTGTATTTACCGTTGCGTCCGGAATATATGAAAAGAAGGTTCACGCACTTAAAGCAGAATCCGATAATACGGGATCCAAGCTTTCCAACATGATCGCATTCGTGCGCGAAGCATATGACGGAGGAAATGAACCTGTAATCTTAGCTGCAAGGCTTACATCGGATCCCTGGTCTTCCAGATTCATCGGAACCTTCGGAAGCAGCGACTACGAAACCCTCTCCAAGGATATGGAATTATCCGAAAGAGGCAATGATCTTAAGCAGGAGATCCTGAAGCTGGATCTTTAACGTTTTATTTTTACTTGGTGAATGATGGAAAAAGAGATTGAATTTCCCGAAGGAAGTTTGGTGTTTGACATTAAAGGAGAAGAGCTGGCACTCAGCAGAGTGACGGGAAGCTTCTCCGTACTTACCGTTCCCGAAAGTTCGGATGACGGGCTGAAGGTTACTTCGGTATTAAAAAAGGCATTCCTCGGGAAAAGAACGATCAGGAAAATAGTGCTTCCCGATTCCGTAAAAAGCATAGGGGATTTTTGCTTTGCGCACTGCATTAACTTAAGTGAAGTCGCAATGCCCGTGTGCAAGGCGGGAGAGGGTATTTTTACGGGATGCAAATCCCTTCAGAAAATCTCGCTTCCGGGACTTTCCGAAGATATGAAGATACTTATCGCGGGTGCGGTAAGAAACGGCGCGCCGGCGCATCTTACTGATATTGAGAAGATAAGCGATGACTTTCTTTCAAAGTGGGATGCATGGGCGATATCTGTTCTGGAAGCACCGGATGATGAGGGATTCTTAAATCAGATCTTGTGTGGAGAAGAAGATTACGGAAGCTCGGATAAAGGAGCGTATGAAAGTTCGAGAAGAGTATTGAAGGCTTCACTGTCCATGTTAAGACTTCTTAATCCCGAGGGCATTTCCGAGAAGGCTTCGAAGATCTTTACGGATTATATCTACGGTCACAGGATGGGAGCAGAGGCGGGAAGCGAGAGCTGGTATGCGGTAAGGGATGTTTATCCCGATAAGAAACACTTTGATCTTCTGTCGGATCTTGGATGCATAGATGATTCAAACAGGGATGCGATGATAAGACAGCTTGGTGATGACAAGCAGGAACTTAAGAGTTTGCTGGTTAAAAGTTCGGGTGAGGAGGCTTCGGACCGATTTTTCTCCTCTTTGGAGATCTGAAAAAGTAAAAAAATTCCATATGAGGACAAAAATATTAATCAAATCTTAATAATTGCACAAAACGAAATCTTAAGATTTGATTAATATTTTTTAAAATAACTATTGTTCTTTTTGAATTTCCAAAGTATATTAATAATGAAGGGGTTGTGAATAGCTGTTTGCTTTTATGGGGAGAGGATAATGTTATGAAAAAGAACAAAGGATTTTCACTGGTAGAACTTATAATCGTCATAGCAATCATGGCTGTACTCGTCGCTGTTCTTGCTCCGCAGTTCATCAAATATGTTGAGCAGTCCAGAAGATCGAGAGACATTCAGACCGCCGACCGTATCAGAGAGGCATTCCTCGCTGACATCGCAGATGGAAGTACCCATGGAGTCGGATCCGTTGAAGTTGAGATCAATGCTTCTTATCTTCCCGGAACCATTAATGAAACTCCTACCGTTGCAGGACATGTATTTACACCCGGCGGAACATTTACCGCAGTTTATGATGCTAACCAAAATGTTGTCGGTGTATATGTAACCGAGGATTACGCCGGTTCAATGACCTACAACCTTACCGATGAAGCAGGTATCGCTGCTTACAGAGCAGCTTAATATCTTGGAAGAAAACCCTATATGGAAATACCCGGGTAAGCAATTACCCGGGTGTTTTCATTTTTTTAAGAATATCGGGCTTTATTTGTGATATTATTTTGAAAGTGAGCAATTGAATTTTAGAATTTTCCACAGGAGAAAAGTAATGACTATAGAAGAAGCAAAAGCTAAACTTGAAAAGTTCGGACAGATGCAGGTTCTGAAATATTACGATGAGCTTGACGATGCACAGAAGGAAGCACTCCTTGCACAGATCGATTCCACCGATATGAGCATCCAGGCAAATTGCAAGAATAAAGAAGAACTTGAAAAGAGAGGCGAGATCACTCCTCTCGATTGCATGGAACTTACCGAGATAGCTGCCAATAAGGATGAGTATGAGAAGATCGGTCTTGATGCGATCAAGCAGGGCAAGGTTGCCGCACTCCTTCTTGCAGGAGGAATGGGAACCAGACTAGGCAGTGACAATCCCAAGGGAATGTACAATGTCGGCAAGACCAGAGAGCTCTATATTTTCGAATGCCTTATCAACAATCTTAAGGAAGTTACCGACAAAGCAGGAGCTTACGTACATATCTATGTAATGACTTCCGAGAAGAACAACGACACCACCGTTGCATTCTTCAAGGAGAAGAACTACTTCGGATATCCCGAGGATCACATTCACTTCTTCATGCAGGCAATGGCTGCGGCAACCGATTACGACGGAAAGATCTATCTTGAGGAGAAGGGCCGCATGGCTACTTCACCCAACGGTAACGGCGGATGGTTCGTAAGCCTTGTAAACGCAGGACTTCTCGATCACGTACATGCAAACGGAATTGAGTGGTTCAACGTATTTGCTGTTGATAACGTTCTTCAGAGAATCGCAGATCCCGTATTCGTAGGTGCCACCATCGCTAAGAAGTGCACCGTAGGCGCAAAGGTTGTAAGAAAGGCTGCTCCCGATGAGAAGGTAGGCGTTATCTGCCTTGAGGACGGAAGACCTTCCATCGTAGAGTACTACGATCTTACCGAAGATCTTATGAATGCCAAGAACGAAAAGGGAGATCCCGCATATAACTTCGGAGTAATCCTCAATTATCTGTTCACCACCGAGCAGCTTGAGAGAATCCTTAACGGAGCACTTCCTCTTCACATCGTTGAGAAGAAGATTCCCTGCCTCGATGAGAACGGTAATCTTTTCAAACCCGAATCACCCAACGGATACAAGTATGAGAACCTTGTTCTCGACATGATCCATCAGTGTGACAGCTGCCTTCCTTTCGAAGTTGAAAGAGAGAAGGAATTTGCTCCCATCAAAAATAAGACCGGTGTTGACTCCGTTGAGAGCGCACAGGCACTGCTTGAAAAGAACGGGGTTGTTCTTTAAGAGAAAATGATCTGTTGACTCTGCCCTTGGGGAAGACTGTAGGATCAGAGTAAAGATTGTTTATCTATAGGAGGTTTTATGAGCAAGATACTTGTTACCGGCGGTGCCGGATTTATCGGAAGCCACACTGTTGTTGAGCTTCAGAACTGCGGAAGAGAAGTTGTCATTCTCGACAATCTTTCCAACGCAAGTGAGAAGGTTCTCGGCAGGATCGAAGCAATTACCGGCAAGAAGCCCGTTTTCTACAAGGCCGATATCAGAGACAGAGCGGCGCTTGACGATATCTTTTCCAAAGAAGACATCAGCTGCGTCATCCACTTTGCGGGACTTAAGGCAGTCGGAGAATCCGTTGCAAAGCCCTGGGAGTATTACGATAACAACATCACCGGAACCCTTACCCTTGTTGATGTTATGAGAAAGCACGGATGCAAGAATATCATCTTTTCATCCAGTGCAACCGTTTACGGAAATCCCGCATTCGTTCCTATCACCGAAGAGTGCCCCAAGGGACAGTGCACCAATCCTTACGGTTGGACCAAGTCCATGCTTGAGCAGATCCTTTCCGATATCCAAAAAGCGGATAATGAGTGGAACGTGATCCTCCTCAGATATTTTAATCCCATCGGTGCTCACAAATCGGGAACCATGGGCGAGAATCCCAACGGAATCCCCAACAATCTGATGCCTTACATTACTCAGGTTGCGGTAGGAAAGCTCAAAGAGCTCGGTGTATTCGGAAATGATTACGATACCCATGACGGAACCGGAGTAAGGGATTATATCCATGTAGTAGACCTTGCTCTCGGACATGTTAAGGCCATCGATAAGATCGAAGAAAAGTGCGGACTTAAGATCTACAATCTGGGAACAGGTCAGGGATACAGCGTTCTTGATATAGTTAAGAATTTCGAGGAAGCAAACGGACTCAAGATTCCTTATTCCATCAAGGAAAGAAGACCCGGCGATATTGCAGAATGCTATGCCGACGCTTCCCTTGCGAAAAAAGAACTGGGATGGACCGCTCAGTACGGAATCCGTGAGATGTGCGAAGACTCCTGGAGATGGCAGAAGAACAATCCCAACGGGTATGACGAATGAGCATAGGTATAAAAGCTTTTCTGATAGCTTATGTTCTGATAAACCTAGCCGTATTTGCATTTTACGGAATAGATAAGGCCAAAGCCGTCAGAAATGAGTGGAGAATATCCGAGAAAAGTCTGATGATCGCAGCATTATTCGGAGCACCCGGAGCGCTTCTTGCAATGTTTGTTTTCAGGCATAAGATCAGGAAGCCGAAGTTTTATATTGGGGTTCCTCTTATCCTTATCGCAGAGATAATACTTGCGATAGTTATATTCACAAAAACAGCCGGATGATCTTCATCCGGCTTTCTTTTTAGAAATTGACATCTTCCTCGATGACCTGGATTTCCAAATAGTCAAAGGGAATATCCTCTATAAATGAACCTTTTCTGAATCTTGTCTTGGCGGTTCGCTTAAAATCACTGATATTGTTATCAAGCCATATGGGAACCGCAAGGTCAAAGGCAGTGCAGGCTTTTTCCAGCGCATTCATTATCTTGTGGGTTCGGGTATCGTCAGAATCATCTTCTATGACGATATCTTTTAACATATGAGTTTCTTTGAATTCTCTGACCCAGAGTCTGAACATCTTTTTCCCTTAAAATGACCGAAATGGTAATCTACTACACATACACGCTTTAGTGTGCTAAAATAACTACGTATGCGTAAATGAAGAAACTGTACACTGGTGATTATATTTGAAAGACCGGAAATAAGCAATGGATAATGATATCAACGAAATAGCACAGGGAGACGGCATTGAGACATGGCAGGAAGTCATGCTCGTTTATAATGCCGCAATGAGACAGGTTCAGACTAAGATTGAGATCCTCAATGAGGAGTTCCAGCATATCCATCAGTACAACCCCATTGAGCATATCAAATGCAGGATGAAGACGCCCGAGAGCATAGTTAAGAAGCTTAAGCGTCACAATCTGGATTCGACCATTGAGAACATGGTCAATAATGTTAATGATATTGCCGGAGTCAGGATCATATGCTCCTTTTCATCCGACATATATCGAATAGCGGATATGATAGAGCACCAGCAGGATATTAAGATCCTGACGGTTAAAGACTATATCACTTTTCCCAAGGCCAGCGGATACAAGAGCTATCACATGATAGTCACGGTTCCCGTATATCTGTCCAACAGGGTTGTGGATACCAAAGTGGAGATCCAGATCCGTACTGTTGCCATGGATTTCTGGGCAAGCCTTGAGCATAAGATTCACTACAAGTTCGAAGGAGATGCTCCCCAGCATATCAAGGACGAGCTTGTTGAGTGCGCTCATCTTGTGTCGGATCTTGACGAGAAGATGCTCAGCCTGAATGACGAGATCATTAAGCTCAGCGGCATAAACGGACTTCCGGAAGATATGTTCTGAGAATAAAAAAACTCCCCATAAATGAGGAGTGCCCGGAAACCTTTCGGCTCCCGGGCTATTATGAAAAAATGATCGATTTCTTTCTTCCGTCTGCTTACAAGGTAATTATAGTAATGCTTTATGAATAAAATATGAACGTGCTGTAAAGAATCAGTAAATGTTTACAGATACTGAGTTTTTTCAGACATTTATATAGTCAAATCACACAAAAAATGATCATCTTTGTACGGTCTTAACTTTCAAAAAACGGCCTTATGAAGTATAATCATAGGGATGCGGGATTGCCCGGGCGAAGCTGCCCCGGGACACGAAGTTTTTCGGAGGCAATTTATGGATACATTCATGGATCAGTTATCACAGAAGCTGAATGCACAGCAGATCATCAGAGAAAACGGCGAGGCAGAATCC
>JAEEGK010028923.1_pt1 | contig 11085 bp, 10 predicted proteins | sample 8958771 | NCBI WGS metagenome assembly JAEEGK01 (sample SAMN16246547, study PRJNA631951) | gut metagenome | biome: gut microbiome; feature: rumen; material: SC-attached | host: Bos | place: Iran: Karaj | collected 2018-10 | reverse complement strand
AGGACCCAGAATCTCCTCGGCGCTCTTTCCTACGGCGGGACGGTACATCTTCACATGCTCTGTCACCAGTTGTCCGTAGTCTTTGTCGGGGGTCATCATATAGGTCTCAATTCCCAGTTTGTCTGCCTGGTGGGCAAGGGTTCCTATCACATCGTCTGCCTCGTAGCCGGGTTCCTCCAGAACGGGAATGTTATAGGCTGCCAGCAACCTTTTTATAATAGGTACGGCAAAGCGGATGGCTTCGGGTGTCTCCTCGCGCTGTGCCTTATATTCAGGATAGGCTTCATGCCGGAATGTTCCTCCTGCCGGATCAAAGGCTACTCCCAGGTGCGTGGGCTGTTCCTTCTGAATCACTTCCTCCAGCGTGTTGACAAAGCCTAGTATGGCAGATGTGTTTTCACCCTTGGAATTGATTCTCGGATTCTTCATAAAGGCATAATAGGCCCTGTAGATAAGGGCATAAGCGTCTAAAAGATAGAGTTTGGACATACAATATTGAATTTTATCCGGTAAAATTATGTAAAAAAAGTGAAATGGTCATCATTTTTATGTATTTTTGCAATCCAAAAGTGTATTAGATGAACTCATTAGAGGACTTACAGAAACCTGTTGCTGACATTTTGGAGCAATACAGAGAGCAGTTTGCCGCCACGCTTCAAAGTGAGAATGCTTTGCTTCAGCAAGCCTTGAATCACCTGCTTCAGAAGAAGGGAAAGCTGGTCAGGCCTACCTTGGTTTTTCTCTCTGCCAGTCTTTTCGGCGGGGTGAATCAGAAGGTATATGATGTGGCCTTGGCACTGGAACTGCTGCATACCGCCAGTTTGGTGCATGATGATGTGGTGGACGAAAGTGACAGACGTCGCGGCCAGGCTTCCGTAAATGCCCTGATGACGAATCAGATTGCCGTTCTGGTAGGGGACTTCATACTCAGCCGGGCCCTTCATCATGCAGCTCAGACGGGTGATGCTAAGGTGGTTGATGTGGTTGCCAATTTAGGTGAGACATTAGCCGACGGCGAATTGCTGCAGCTTGCCAATCTGGATGCAGATAAACTGGATGAAGCCTCTTACTACATGGTTGTCCGTAAGAAGACCTCCAGTCTTTTTGCCGTTGCCGCCCAGTTGGGCGCACTGGTTTCAGGAGCGTCTGAGGAGGATGCTGAGCGTATGCGTCGGTTCGGCCATCTGGTAGGCACATGTTTTCAGCTCAAGGACGACATCTTTGACTACGATACGAAGACTGACGTAGGGAAGCCGGCCGGAAATGACATGAAGGAGGGTAAGTTGACCCTTCCTGTCATACATGTCATCAACAAGACCAAGAATGAGGATATGCTCGCTAAGGCGTTGAGAGTCAGACGCGGAGAAGCTAGTCAGCAGAACATAGACGAACTGGTTGATTTTACGGTAGAGCAGGGTGGAATAGAATATGCCTACTGGGCTATGAACGAGTTCCGTATGATGGCAGATGGCCTTATAGACGAAAGCAGGAATCCTGCTATCGTAGAATCCCTGCATTCGCTTGTCAGCTTCGTGGCTGAACGTAAGTATTAATTGTTCTCCAGCATCTGGAACAACTTATCCAGCTTCGGTGCCATAATAATCTCCGTACGGCGGTTTTTCGACTTTCCCTCTGCACTTTCGTTATCTGCAACCGGCTTGTACTCGCCCCTTCCGCAGGGCTGTATCTGCAGGGGATTGACCGCATAGGTCTCTGTCAGGATTCTTACCACACTTGTGGCACGTATCACACTTAGGTCCCAGTTGTCCTGATAGATAGCTGTCTTGATTGGCACGTTATCTGTATGTCCCTCTATCATTACCTCTATCTCGGTCTGCTTGTTCAGCACCTCCGCCAGTTTCCCTAAAGCCTCCTTTCCTTGTTGGTTCACGACAGCCTTCCCCGACTCAAAGAGCAGTTTGTCGCTCATCGCCACATATACTTTCCCGCCTTCCTGTCTGACCGTCAGCTCATCGCTGCTGAATCCTTTCAGCGCATCCTTAACGCTATTCAGAAGGTTCTTCACTTTCTGGTTTTGCTCGCTGATGACATTCTGCAGTTCCACAATGGTTCGTTCGCGGTCAGAAAGTGAAGCTGTCAGTCTTTTGTTCTCATTCTGATTATTCGCCAGAAGCGTCTGGTAGTTTCTGATACTGCCTTTCAGTAGGGTAGTGTCCTTCAGCAGGTCAGCACATCTCTTGTCCAGCGCTGCATAGCTGTCCCGGCTCTGACCCAAAAGATCTGCAAGGCTGTCCCGGCTATAGAGCGCAGCCCATCTGCCGGCTTCTGCAATTTCATACTTTTTCTTGCTTACTATACATGATGATAGTAAAAAGCATCCCAAAACGAGGGGTAAAATAGCGATTTTTCTCATTTCTTTCTAGATTAGCGATTTTCCTATACAGAAATTATTGTATTCAAGTTTTTGATAAACAATAAAATACGTCTCTATTTAGTGCTGCGAGAATCGTTTATTCTTTTCCTTACAGCCGTCTGCACGTGAATTTTGCAATGTAGAGAGGTCAAAATCAGAAGAATTTCACTTCCTCGCCAACCACTTCGCTCAGGAGCAGATTAGCCAGTCGGCTGGTTCCCAAACGAAGGTACTGGTTGGTCAGCCATTTTTCCCCGAGCACCTCTTTTACTATTGTATAATATACAAGGGCATCATGAACGGTATTCAGACCTCCGGCAGGTTTGAAGCCAATCTGAATTCCAGTCTTGTCGTAATACTCCTTGATGGCCTGGCACATCACGTAAGCAGCTTCAGGTGTTGCGGCCGGTTTCTCCTTGCCGGTACTGGTCTTTATGTAATCAGCGCCTGCATACATAGCCAGGATGCTGGCCTTCTTGATGTTCTCCGCACTTCCCAGCAAACCGGTCTCCAGGATCACCTTCATCTTCTTCTCGCCGCAAACAGCCTTTAATTCGCTGATTTCATCGCAAACGGTCTCATAGTCACCGCTCAGGAATTTACCCACACTCATCACGATATCAATCTCTGTAGCACCGTCTCTTACTGCCAAGGCAGTCTCTACTGTCTTTACCTCGATGCAGGCCTGAGAAGAGGGGAAAGAACCGCTTACGCAGGCAACCTCAACGCCTTCTACCTCCAGGCTCTGGCTTACAATACTGGCAAAACAGGGATATACGCAGATGGTAGCCACATGGGGCAGGTCAGGGTAGGTGTTATCAAAGTCGTTCACACGCTCTGTGAACTTCAGCACGCTCTCCTCGCTGTCTGTGGTTTTCAGGGTCGTAAGCTCCACGCTTCCCATCAGGAATTTCTTTACTTCCAGCGTATCATTCTCAGGTACTTTTTCAGCGATGATTTGGGCAACTTTCTTTGCTACATCTGCATCGTCCAGCTTAGTATTATACTTAGCAAGGGCCTCTTCGTACTTGTTCTGTTCCATAATATATTCGTCTTTTATTGTTTTAACTTGGGGTTGTTTATATGTCTCTCTTTGTCTCGTTTTGTCTTTTTCTCGAAGCTTTTCCGCAGAGCTTCTGTAAGGTCCACGCCCGTCTGGTTGGCCAGACAGATCAGCACCCACAGGATATCTGCCATTTCCTCGCTGGGGTCCTGTTTCTCGCCTTCCTTAAACGACTGTTCCCCGTACTTGCGAGCCATAATACGGGCCAGTTCTCCCACTTCCTCAGTCAGTACAGCCATGTTCGTCAGCTCGTTGAAGTAACGAACCCCATATGTCTTAATCCACTGATCAACCTTGTCTTGCGCTTCACGAATGGTCATAGATACCTTATTTTATAATTAAGTATATGAGGACAAAGATTGATATAATTGTTATACACACTATGTCGATTATGTACGTCCTTTCTTTCTTGTATTCGTTCCAATGACAAATATTGTATATCCATTTTACTAATAATGTTATACCGAATATGTAGTATAAATACTCGTAATATGGCCAATGTAATATGTTTTTTGCCAATACTCCTATCAAAAATATTACTAACCCTATATGATAAATAATATCAATTGTTTTTTTCATCTTTTATTCCTTGTTTTTAGTGTCCATACAAATGGTTACAGGGCCGTCATTCAGCAGTTCTACCTTCATATCAGCACCGAATTCACCCGTTCCGACGGGCTTCCCCAATGTCTCAGAAAGCTGTTTCACAAACATATTATATAATGGTATAGCCACTTCGTGACCTGCAGCCCTGATCCAACTGGGGCGGTTACCCTTTTTGTAGCTTGCCATCAGGGTAAACTGGCTGACAACAATGATGTCCCCGTCAGTTTCCAGTATGTTCCTGTTCATCACACCCGCCTCGTCATCAAAGATGCGCAAGCCAATGATTTTACGCGTTAGCCATTCTATATCTTCCTGATTGTCAGATTGTTCTATACCAAGGAGGATGAGAAAGCCTCTGCCTATCTCTGCTTTTCTGTTACTCTGGATGGTAACGCTGGCATGTGTAACTCTTTGTATTACTGCTCTCATGTGATAGTTTTTCTTTCTGCAAAGATACTATAATTATTGGATTCTCACCTGTTTTTTGCTTTTTTTATAGTTAAGTGTGAAAATGGTTAAAGATGATTTCTGCCTTTGCCTGTCCCACCAATTCTGTCAGTTCCGTCAGTTCCGTTTCCCTGATACGCTTCACACTATGCAGTTTTCTCAGCAGAATTTCCTTGGTCTTGGGACCGATGCCTTTAATACTATCTAACTCGCTGGCAATCTGATGTTTACTGCGCTTGTCGCGATGAAAGGTTATGGCAAATCGGTGTACCTCGTCCTGAATCTGGGTCAACAGGTGAAATAACTGACTGTCTGTCTTCAATCCTATTACTTGCTGAGGGAATCCATATAGCAGTTCATTGGTCCTATGCTTGTCGTCTTTGGCAAGTCCTGCTATAGGGATGTTCAGCCCCAATTCATCTTCCACAACTTCGCGCACAACCTCCATCTGTCCCTTTCCTCCGTCCGTAATGATAAGATCGGGTAGGGTAGTACCTTCTTCCATCGCACGCTTATACCGCCTTCTTACTACCTCCTGCATACTGGCATAATCATCAGGCCCCTGAACCTCCCTTATGTTGTATTTCCGGTAATCCTGCTTGCTGGGTTTACACTTTTTGAATACAACGCATCCGGCAACCGCATCTGTTCCGCTAATGTTAGAGTTATCGAAACATTCTATCTGCATGGGTAGGTTAGGCAGGTGTAAGACATCTTGCAGTTCCTTCATCAGGCGGGTTGTCTTCTGCTCAGGATTCAGCTTCTCAGCCTGCGTAATACGGTCTTTTTTGTATTGCAGCACATTCTGTCTGCTTAGGTCAAGAAGCACTTTTTTGTCACCCTTCTGTGGAACAGTTAACTTAAAGCTTTGCGTGAATTGTTCCACGGGGAACGGTATGATAACTTCCTTACTTTCACTACCATATCTCTGTCTCATTTCAACTATTCCCATAACCAGAAGCTCCTCATCCGTTTCCTGCATCCGCTTCTCGTATTCGAAGGTAAAAGCCTTGTTTATGCAGCCGTTTGTTACGTGCAGAAAGTTGATGTAAGCCACCCTTTCCTCGCTTTCTATATTAAAGACATCTATGTTATGCAGGGTGTTGCTGACCACCTCACTTCGGCTTCTGTAGTTCTCCAGTAGCAGGTATTTTTTCTTGATTACTTCCGCTTCCTCAAACTTAAGTTCTGCTGCCAGTTCCTGCATCTGCGCCATCATTTTGCGTTGGATTTCTGTGGTATTTCCTTTCAGGATTTCCTTGGCTTCCGCCACGTTTCTGAGGTATTCCTCCACGCTTTGCTTTCCTGTACAGGGGGCCTTACAGTTCTTTATATGATATTCCAGGCATTCTTTGTGTTTTCCCTTCTCTATGCTTTCGGGCGTTATGGCTTCGTGGCATCTTCTTAATGGGTACAGGTTCTTTATCAGGTCCAGAAGCGCGTACATGGTGGGAACGTGGCTATATGGGCCGAAATACGTGCCGAATTTCTTGTTGATTTTCCTTGTCTGGAAGATTCTGGGCAGGAATTCGTTGGTTACAACAATGCTAGGGTAGGTTTTCCCGTCTTTCAGCAGGATATTGTACCTGGGGTTCCATTCCTTTATCAGGTTGTTTTCCAGTAAAAGGGCGTCTTCCTCGGTATTAACTACGGTATATTTGATGTCTCTTATCTTGCTGACAAGTATGGCAGTCTTTCTGTTATCGTGTTCCTTGCTAAAGTATGAATATACCCTTCTTTTCAGGTTCTTAGCCTTGCCAACGTATATAATTACCCCATTTTCATCGAAGTATTGGTAACATCCCGGCTTTTCAGGCATACTGCTGACAATCAGCTTCAGTTTGGCAAGTCGGGCCTCATTCTCTTCCCTTGTCATCTCTGTCAGTTCCTGTTGAAACCTTATATTACCATCAATGTGGTCAGTTCCTCATCTTTGAACAGATCACGCCCGTGTAATCCTTCGTCTTTAATTTCTATCAGAAAGTTTATATATACTTTCTTGGGATGAAAATGATTTACCAGATTGCATACAGCTTTTGCCGTTCCACCGGTAGCTAATAAATCATCATGAATCAGAACCACATCATTCGGCTCTATTGCGTCCATGTGCATTTCTACCGTGTCAACGCCGTATTCCTTGCTGAATGATTCCTTAACTACCGTTGCAGGCAACTTTCCCGGTTTTCTTGCCAGAACCACACCGCATCCCAGTTTTCCGGCCAAGGCTCCAGCCATTACGAAACCGCGGCTTTCTATACCCACGATTTTGGTAATTCCCTTGTCCTTGTAAAGCTCGTACATCTCGTTCAGCATAATCTGTAAACACTCTGCATTCTTGTACAGCGTTGTCACGTCTCTAAAGTTGATTCCCTTCTTCGGGAAGTCAGGAATAGCCCTAAGGTTTTCCAGCAATTTTGGATTGTTCATGTTATTTTTGCTTAGGTTTATATGTTGATTTTCAGTAAGATGCCTTACTTTTGTTCCACGTGAAACTCATGCCTTGTTAAAGTAGTGCTTTACCTCTTCATAAGCACCAGCAGCACATTTATATCGCTCGGACTAACGCCTGGAATACGACTTGCCTGTGCCATTGTCTCAGGGTCAATACGTGTCAGTTTCTGACGAGCTTCCGTTGATAGCGATTGTAAAGAATTGTAATTGAACTTGCCTTTTATCTTTATGTTCTCTAAACGGATCATCTTGTCGGCAAGCTCTCTTTCTCGTGTTATGTAACCGCTGTATTTCATTTTTATTTCTGCAGCCTCCGCAATTTCTTCCTTCCTGTTTGGGATTGATTCCATCTTCTCTTTTAGTGCGGGAATAAGGTCCGACAGATTTTCCAATGTCAACCCCGGCCTCGCTATTAAGTCAATCAGTTTGCAACCTCTCTGCAATTCTGTGCTGCCTAATGCTTTTAGTCCTTCATTTATATAGGCTGCTTTCACGCTGTAGTTCTTGCAGAAATTCTCGATTCCTTCTATGGCTGCTTTTTTCTCTAGCCAATAGTTGTACCGTTCGCCTGTAGCTAATCCCAGCTTGTAACTCTTTTCTGTAAGGCGTGCGTCTGCATCATCTTGTCTAAGCAGGATCCTGTATTCTGCCCGACTGGTGAACATACGGTAAGGCTCGTCCACTCCTTTTGTTACCAGATCGTCTATCAGGACGCCTATGTAGGATTCATCTCTTTTCATGGTAAAAGGTTCGCTTCCACCGCATATTTTGGCTGCGTTGATGCCTGCTACCAGACCCTGTCCTGCAGCCTCCTCATATCCGGTGGTTCCGTTTACCTGTCCGGCCATGAACAGACCTTTTACCAACTTACTCTCCAGAGAGTGTTTCAATTGGGTCGGGTCAAAGTAATTATATTCAATTGCGTAGCCGGGACGGTAAACCTCCAGATCCCTGAAGGCCGGTATCATTCTCAGCGCCTCCAACTGAGCGTCAATGGGAAGGCTGCTGCTGAACCCGTTCAGGTAGTACTCGTTGGTGTTTGTGCCTTCAGGTTCCAGGAACAGCAGGTGTTCCTCCTTGTCCGCAAAGGTAACCAGTTTGGTTTCTATGCTTGGGCAATATCGGGGGCCGATACTTTGTATCTGGCCGTTGTATAGAGGAGAGTCTGCAAGTGACGCTTTCAGTCTGTCATGCACCTGACTGTTGGTATAGGTAATCCAGCAGGGTAATTGAGGCAGCTCCCTTGTTTCCCCCATGAAGGAGAATTTGTGAAAGTCCGTTTCACCCGGCTGGATGGTCATCTCTTCGAAGTGGACAGATGTTCCGTTTATTCGCACCGGGGTTCCTGTTTTCATTCTTCCGGCTGTTATTCCATGCCTTGTTATGCTTTCTGTCAGATGCAGACTTGGCGGTTCCGCGCATCTTCCTCCCGGCAGTTTCGTTCTGCCTATGTGCATCAGTCCGTCCAGAAATGTTCCGCATGTTATCACCACGCATCTGGCGTTAATGATAACATCCATGTAGGTCAGTACGCCTGTTACTTGCTTGTCCTTCACCAGCAGTTCCTTAACCTGGTCTTGCCAGATGTGCAGGTTGGGCGTGTTTTCCAGCACCTCGCGCCAGGCCCATATGAACTTGCCCCTGTCGCATTGTGCTCGCGGGCTCCACATGGCTGGTCCTTTGCTCCTGTTCAGCATACGGAACTGAATGGCGGTGCGGTCGGTAACTTCGCCCATGTGTCCGCCTAATGCATCTATCTCCCTTACGATCTGTCCTTTTGCTATACCGCCTACGGCAGGATTGCAGCTCATCTGCGCAATCTTGTTCATATCCATTGTTATCAGACAGGTCTTTGCTCCCAGTCCGGCACTGGCAGCAGCCGCCTCGCATCCGGCGTGTCCGGCACCCACCACTACCACATCAAAATTCATTTCCATATATCCGCAACACTCAATTTGGCTGCAAAATTAATGTTTTCTGTTAACATTTGCGCCAAAATCTTGTTCAAATCACATTTTTAGTGTACTTTTGTGCGGAATATTATACTTTATATTAGGTATATGGCTGAAATATTAACAAACATTCAATAACTAAATTAAATCATTTATGTGGTTAATCAATTCATCAATCGGTAGGAAAGTAGTGATGTCTCTGACGGGCATGGCGCTTATCCTGTTCATGACCTTCCATGCGTCAATGAACGTCGTAGCCCTCATTAGTGCCAAGGGCTACAATATGATTTGTGAGTTCCTTGGCGCCAACTGGTATGCCGTTGTGGCAACTGTGGGTCTGGCAGGCTTGGTAGCTCTTCATTTTATTTTCGCCATCTGGCTTACCATCCAGAACCGTAAGGCCCGCGGTAACAGCAAGTATGCCGTAACCAATAAACCTGACAAGGTAGAGTGGGCCAGTCAGAACATGCTGGTTCTGGGTCTCATCGTTATCCTGGGTATGGGTCTTCACCTATACAACTTCTGGTATAAGATGATGTATGCCGAGTTGGCTGGTGTTGAGTTTGATTATGCTCCTACAAACGGAGTAGGCTTTATCGCCCAGACATTCTCATGTCCCTGCTATGCAGCCGTTTATATTGTCTGGCTGGTAGCCCTGTGGTTCCATCTGACCCATGGATTCTGGAGCGCCCTGCAGACAATGGGCTGGAACGGTAAGGTATGGTTCAACCGTTGGAAGTGCGTCAGCGCAGCCTATACTACCATCATCATTCTGATGTTTATGGCTGTTGTAGTTGCTTTCGCTGCAGGTTATCGTCCTGCTGACTTTGATGAGGTTTGCGGTCAGCCTGCCCAGGTGAACTGTCCTATGGAACAGGGCTGTGCCCAGGCCGCTGACTGTCCTATGGTTCCCGGCTGCTGCAAGAACAGCGATCAGTGCTGCCAGGAGAAGAAAGAGTGCTGCCAGGAGGCAAAAGAATGCAAGTGCGAGGAGTGCAAGTGCGATCCCTGCCAGTGTGCCGAGAAAGAAGGCTGCAAGTGCGAGGAGTGCAAGTGCGATCCCTGCCAGTGTGCCGAGAAAGAAGGCTGCAAGTGTGAGGAGTGCAAGTGCGAGGAATGCAAGTGCTAAACAGTAAAACCGAAATCAGATATAACTATGGCAAAGAAAATAGATTCAAGAATTCCTGAAGGCCCAATAGCAGAGAAGTGGACCAACTATAAGGCTCACCAGCGTCTCGTTAACCCCAAGAACAAGCTGAAGCTGGATGTAATCGTCGTAGGTACCGGTCTTGCCGGCGCCAGCGCTGCCGCCTCACTTGCCGAGATGGGCTTTAATGTGTATAACTTCTGTATTCAGGACTCACCCCGCCGCGCTCACTCTATTGCCGCACAGGGTGGTATCAATGCAGCCAAGAACTATCAGAACGACGGCGACTCTGTTTACCGTCTCTTCTACGATACAGTAAAGGGTGGTGACTATCGTGCCCGCGAGGCCAACGTTTACCGTCTGGCTGAGGTCAGCAACAACATCATCGACCAGTGTGTGGCTCAGGGCGTTCCCTTTGCCCGCGAATACGGCGGTATGCTGGCCAACCGTTCTTTCGGTGGTGCCCAGGTAAGCCGTACTTTCTATGCTAAGGGTCAGACCGGTCAGCAGTTGCTGCTGGGTGCTTACTCCAGCCTCTCTAAGGAGGTTCAGAAGGGTAAGGTAAAGCTCTTCACCCGTTACGAGATGGAGGATGTCGTTATCATCGACGGTCGTGCCCGTGGTATCATTGCCAAGAACCTGGTAACCGGTAAGCTGGAGCGTTTTAGCGCCAATGCCGTTGTTATCGCAACCGGCGGTTACGGAAACGCATACTTCCTCAGCACCAATGCTATGGGCTGTAACTGTACAGCTGCTATCCAGTGCTACCGCAAGGGTGCCATGATGGCCAACCCCTCATACGTACAGATTCATCCCACCTGTATCCCCGTTCACGGCGACAAGCAGTCTAAGCTGACCCTGATGTCAGAGTCTCTGCGTAATGACGGCCGTATCTGGGTTCCCAAGAAGCTGGAGGATGCCAAGAAACTGCAGAAGGGTGAGATTCAGGCGTGGGATATCCCCGAGGAGGATCGTGACTACTATCTGGAGCGCCGCTATCCCGCCTTCGGTAACCTCGTTCCCCGTGACGTGGCATCCCGTGCCG
>JAEEGK010028913.1_pt1 | contig 11087 bp, 6 predicted proteins | sample 8958771 | NCBI WGS metagenome assembly JAEEGK01 (sample SAMN16246547, study PRJNA631951) | gut metagenome | biome: gut microbiome; feature: rumen; material: SC-attached | host: Bos | place: Iran: Karaj | collected 2018-10 | reverse complement strand
ATAAGGCTGATGTGGAAGTTCGGTCTGCCACTGATAACCGCAGAAGTGTACTCGGCCATCTTGCAACCCAATAACTGAGGTGCGTTACCGTTATCATTTCTTATAGCATCAAAAGCACACGCGCCGATACATCGACCGCAGCCTTTACATTTTTCTTTGTCTATAAATGCTTTATTATTGTCTTTGTAAATGATGGCATCGGAGCCACACTCCCTTGCGCATCTGCGACAGCCTCGGCATTTATCTTCTATTACGTGAGGCTGACCGCTGTTATGCTGCTGCATCTTGCCGGCACGGCTGCCGCAACCCATACCGATATTCTTAATGGCTCCGCCAAAGCCTGCCATTTCGTGACCCTTAAAGTGGTTAAGAGAAATCACAATATCGGCATCCATTACCGCGCGGCCGATATATGCTTCCTTGCAGTACTCACCGTTAGGAACCGATACAGATATATCATCCGTTCCTCTGAGACCGTCCGCAATAATAATCTGACATCCCGTGGTAATCGTATTAAAACCGTTGATATTCGCACAATCCAGATGCTCAAGCGCGTGCTTGCGGCTTCCGGGATAAAGTGTGTTACAGTCGGTAAGGAAAGGTAAGCCTCCAAGCTCCTTAACGACATCGGCAACAGCCTTGGCATAATTGGGTCTTAAGTAAGCAAGGTTGCCAAGCTCACCGAAATGCATCTTGATAGCCACAAACTTACCGTTAAAATCTATGGAGCCGATTCCCGCAAGCTTTATAAGCTTCTGAAGCTTAGCAGGTAAGCTCACTCCGAGAACGGTTCTGAAATCTGTAAAATATACTTTGGGTTTATCCATACCGGTACCTCCGCCAATAATCTATATAATATAATATCATGCATCATTGAATTTGTAACAGTTTTTTATTTACAGGAGCTTCATTTTTCGTTGCTATAATAAAAAACTTTCTCAGCATTTTGAGAAAGTTTTTCCAAATTATTCTGTTGCGTTACGTCCGAAGTCCTCGGCTTCGCTAAGCTTACCGTTAATATTGAGCATATGAGCGTAAAAGTAATCATCCATAACCTTCATGCCTTTGGCTGTTAAGATTTCTCTGAGCGCCTTGACGGTTCGGCGTGACCAGTTTGATGTAGTAAACAGTCTTACCTCCCCAACCATTTGCGGCTCAATATTCATGGCATACTCTCTTAATTCCGGCTCCATGATGTTGGCATAAGGCGCTCCGCCAAGAAAAAGAATATCTATCTTATCTGTAAGCTTATGCTCATCGTCTATGCTTATGGCCTCAACGCCGGCCCCTTTTGCTATGGCTTCGGCAATTCTTCTGGTATTGCCTGCTTTTGTCCTTGAACAATATCTTACTGCTATGGTCTTATTCATTAACGTTCTCCCACTGTTGCATTGTGCTCTATTCTATTGTGCGTGAACATTATATCAAAATAAGCTTTTTCGGTCAAGCGGCTGGCGCGTCGCCATTCTTGCAGAATACAGGTTAATCCCGGCGGTTTCAGATTCTGCAACGCAAAAAGACTCGAGTAAACTACTCGAGTCTTTTAAATCAACGTGTGTGAAAGGGCGCTAAAGGTCCGGAGGACCTTTGTTCAGCGCCGACCGGAGTGAAACGTAGACCGAACCCGGTAGGTTCGAATCCTGTAGCGTAAACGAAAAAAGACCCGAGTTATTAACTCGAGTCTTTTAAATCAACGTGTGTGAAAGGATTCGAACCCTCGACCTTCTGGTCCGTAGCCAGACGCTCTATCCAGCTGAGCTACACACACATTTTCTCATGCCGTTTCTCACGGCACGAGAATGATATTACCATAGCTATATTAATAAGTCAAGAAAGAATTTTAGTTTATTTACGTTTCTTTCTCTTGAGCTGTGCAAGCTTCAAATTGGTGTTGTAGAAGTCCTTGGTGGAGCAGCCTGCACGACCGCCGCCGGCACAGGCACATGCGCAGGCGCAAGCACAGGAATGTGCACATGCACAGGAGCTGTGAGCGCAGGAACTGTGTACACAGGAGCTGCGAGGACGCGATACGGGCACGTGTGTTACATGCACGCGCACGTAAGTGTTGGGCGAATCGCCGTATCTAAATAAACCTTCGGAGCTGTATTTGGAAGGCTCCTTGATTTCTTTTTCTTCGATGACTTCTTCGCTTTCGATGAAGCTTCTGCCGCAGTAATCGCACTTTTCTTTGCCCTCGGGACGAGCAGCGCCGCAACCGGGACAAGTAGGATAATACTTTATAAGCGTACGCTTAATCTGCTTCTTGGTCTCACCCTTAAATCCGCTTCCCGAGGAGTATTTGATGGCGTTACCGATCTTGGCAAATATAAATACAATAAAACCGATTACCATCATTCCGGCGATAGCCGACCCGGGACCGTCATAGTCGTTGCTGCTGTAGCTGTTACTGTAGTTATTATTGTAATTACCGTTATTGCTCTTATTATAATCACTGTAGTCCTCAGCATACTTATCTTCGTTGAAGGAATATGCCGAAGTCTCGTAAGTTACGCTTACTTCCTTAAACTTCTCGCCTGCGGAAAGCGAACCGCTCCACACGAAGTAATCGCCGTCCACAACCGCACCGCTGCTGTTGCCGATAGCCTTATCGGTGTTCCAGCGCACTACAACATTATCAACCTGAATACCATCGAACCATCCGGGCGTGAAGTAATAAACCGTCTCGCCCTCGGTAAGCACGTTCATCTCGTACATATAGTCCTGCACAAGGTCGAAGTCAAAAGAAACCACCTCATCCTTGTAATACTTCTTGTCAAAGTAAATCTTAGCTACGTACTGACCGCTTCCGGAAGTCGCCTTAATGCTTCTTACCGAGTCGGAATCCGAAGTGCATGAAATATAGTGTGAATTCGGAATACCGATCTGTACCCACTCAAGAGGTCCCTCGGATGTGGAATCAAGCACCTTCCAGTCGATGTGGTAGTGCATGTTAAGGGTGGCGTCTTCATTGACGTCAATCGTTATCTCGTAATCAAGTATCTCGTCGAGAGGCTTGGACGCATATGCACGTCCGCCGGGAACGAGTGTAAGTAGCAAAAGAACAAGGATGGAAAATAAAGCAACTATTCTTCTCTTCATTTCTTTTCCCTCCTTAAGGGGCATCTGCCTAGCATAAGACCCGAGTAATCGCGACGCTTCTTACAGGTCTCGCTGTTCCAGATATCTTCCCATTTATCATTTAAGAAATTACCGAGCACATCGGTAGAAAGCCAGCTCTGGCAAGGCACAACGTTGCCGCCGGGAGTAATGGCCATGTTGCTTAAGCAGGCACCGCAGTTAGGTGTCGAAAGCGCGTGCTCAGCAAAGAACTCTTCTTCAATCCATCCGGGAGATGTAAAGCTTATCTCCATGCCGTGTGCGTAAGCGTAGTCGCTTGCGTCGGCAAGAATCTGCTTGATTTCTTTTTCCGAGAGCTGTAAGGACTCGGACTCGTCGGTAAGTGCGTTACCTGTGGTAATAAGTCCCGAGCATGTAACGTATGAAACGCCCAATCCGTGCAGGAACTCAAGGGTCTTAACGTAATCCTTGTTAAGTGTGCAAAGAGGCGTATTGATGCTTAAATTAAGGCCTGCTTCAAGCGAATTCTTAATGCCCGCAACGGTGTCGGCGTACCTGGGCGCGCCTACAAGCTTGTTGTGAATGGCTTCGTCGCTTGAGTAGAAAGTAATCTGTAAGCTGTCAAGCTCGCTCTCGCGAAGCTTCTCGCAGTACTCGCGGGTCAGCTTAATACCGTTTGTGTTAAGTCTTGAAACAAACCATTTTGCATGGGAAATAAGCTCAAATAAATCATCACGCATAGTAGGCTCGCCGCCGGTAAAAGTAACCTGTGTCACGCCGATCTTGCGAAGCTTGTCAAGAATCTTAAGCCAGGTAGCAGTATCAAGCTCGGCTTCCTCAGCCTGCTTCTGTCCCGCAGCATAGCAATGCACGCAGCACTGGTTGCAGTTCCACTTGCCGCACTTCTCCATAGCGCTGACCATAATATCCATACGATGAGGCGCCTTCATGAATTCAGCGTACTCACCGATGTTCATATAACCGATTTCCTCGGTCACTTCCTCGCCGTAAGCTACCTGCTTGAAAGTAGTCATCATCTTGTCGATGTCGTCCTTAAAGCGACGCTTCGATACAAGCGGGAACACCTTCTTAACAGCCTTGCAGGTATTGTTAAGAATGTTCTGAACATCCTCGTCACTGACCTCGCGGCCGTGATATTTGTTAACTTCCTTAATAAATTCCGCAAGCAGAATGCTCCAGGACACATTCACCGGAATGATATCCTGTCCGTTAATAATCGCAACGCTGGGCGCTGCCTTCCCATTCTCAAACTTAGGCGGAATAAGATGTATGCGCACAACACCCGGCCCCTCGGGGTTAAGAGTTGTATGCACCACCTCTGTGAAGTTTTCTTGCATGTACTTTTTAACAGTCATTATCCCTCACACACTCCTTTTTTATTTGTAATAAATTCTACCATACATCTGTGTAAGTCAAAAGAAAAAGATTCGCAAAATACAGCCTCCAATTTACCCATCAAGCCCTGCCCCGAGGCTCAAGTCGCTCTTTGAATGCATTTAAAACGCGTTTCTTGTCGGCGCTCCATAACGGCGCCACCAATATCTTTTTGTCGCCGTCTCCCGTAATTCTGTGGATTACCATATCCTTAGGAAGCAGCTTTATCGCTTCACATACTATATCTATATACTCGTTCAAAGAAAGCGTCTCGAACCTGCCGGCTTCGTAATCCTTGCACATGTCTGTGTTCTTAAGTACATGTAATAACTGAAGCTTTATTCCCTTGGAACCCGAATGCACCACATGCTCCACCGTTTTAAGCATATCTTCTCTCGATTCCCCCGGCAGGCCAATAATAACATGTGTTATTGTTTCTATTCCGACCGCTGTAAGCCTTTTAACAGCGTCGTCATATACTTCCGTCGGATATCCGCGTCTGATATACTCTATGCTTTCTTCTTTGACTGTCTGGAGCCCCAATTCCACCCATACAGGCTTAATCTTGTTAAGCTCTGCGATGACTGCTATCTTCTCATCTTCCAGGCAGTCGGGGCGGGTTGCGATGGAGATGCAACATACCTCAGGATCTTCTATGGCTTCCATCCACTTTTCTTTTAGTTTACATAACTCGCCATATGTATTAGTAAACGCCTGAAAATAAGCGATATATTTAACATCTTCGTGCTTGGGATTCTTGGCCTTGATGAATTCTTTGCCTTGCTCCAGTTGTTCTTTGACCGAAAGTGCTCTGTCTCCCGCAAAGTCCCCGGACCCTCCTGCCGAACAGAATATGCAGCCGCGGGTATCAAGCGTACCGTCGCGATTCGGGCAGGTGCAGCCGGCATCGAGCGAAACCTTTAAAACCTTGCAGCCGAAGCGTTCTTTCAAATAGTTGTTGAGTGAATGATAGGGTATTTTTTCCATACGTACATGGTACCATTTCTTACGCCAAAATTAAATCTGTAAACAATTTATAAATTGTTAGCACTCTCTCTTGACGAGTGCTAACAATCGAGTTATAACGTAATCATCAAAGGGACAAACCCTTGGAAAATAAAAAATTACGGCTATGACCGCTATCATATTAAGGAGGTAACTATTATGTTAATGCCCGGATTATTTGATGAATTTTTTGATGATTTTGCAAGACCTGTTGTTTCAAGAAGAGCTAACGTCACCGCTCCTCAGATGATGAAGACAGACGTTAAGGAACTTGAAAACGGATTTTCACTCGATATCGAACTTCCCGGTTACAAGAAGGAAGACTTACAGCTTGAATTAAAGGAAGGCTACTTAACAGTCTCCGCTACTGCTAAGAAAAACAACGATGAAGAAAAGAACGGCCACTACATCCGTCGCGAGCGTTTCATTGGTACAAGCTCCAGAAGCTTCTATGTAGGCGAGGAAGTTACTCAGGAAGACATTAAGGCTAAGTTCGAAGACGGCTTACTTAACATCTTCGTTCCCAAGAAAGAAGCTCAGCCTAAGATTCCCGAGTCCAAATACATCGCAATTGAATAATTTCCCCCTCAAATCAGGAAAGCCTCACCGCTCAGGTGAGGCTTTTCTTTTACTTATCTTATTGTCTGCAATGCTTCGCTTTGATCGGAATCTTCCTTGAAAATCAGTTGCTTCAAAACTATCATCATAATGATTCCCATAGCGGCAATACCGATGGCAATTCCCAGTACTAACCACTTTACAATACTATTGTCGCCCGCAAGCGATTCGGTGTTGATTTCGTAACTTCCGTCGAAGAGTTTTTCTTCCTTAAGGACTTCTTTCTCATCTTTCCTGCTCTTATCTTTCGGCTCTCCGTATGCGCCGGTACCGGGTCCCGGAGTTATGAGAGATTCGGCCTTTTTGGTTTCTTTTTCGGTTTCTTTTTCGATGGGCACAACGGTTATAATCGCTTTCTTTTTACCGGAGGCTGCAGGCTTGGATGCTTGCATGGCGGCAGCGGTGGCGTTGGAATTATCTACGCTGCTTACACCGTATGAATAAATCTTTCCGGAGTTTTGGCCCGAGGAGGAAGCGGCATTCCAGTGAGCTGTGAGCGTTATATTTCCCGTAACATTGCTGTCAAAATCGTAAACTGTGTCGCCATTGTACCAGCCGCCGAAACTGTAACCGCTTCTGGACGGATTCGAAGGCTTCGAAACTTTGCTTCCGCTCTTAACTGCATAGCTTCCTACAGAGCTTCCGCCTGCGGGATCGAATGTTACCGTGCAGGGAGTTGTATTCGCATATACAAATGAGTACAAAGAAAACCTCTGCGTGTATAAATATATAATTCCCTGAGTCTTATCCACGTAGACCGTTCCGTCGCTGTATGAACCTGAAGGCCTGCTTGTCAAAGAAGCGAATACCTTTCTTGTGCCGTCATGAACTCTTACAACAACAGGATTCTTATTGGTAACATCTGTGCCCACTACCAAAGCAATCTCAAGAACGCTCTGTGTCATGCGGACACCCTCGCCACCCGTACTTGTATCGATTGCGCCAAGGCTCGTATCCGTAAATTGGGTTACATCGATTTCAAGATAAGCCCCGGTCAGTTCATCTGTTGTATATCCTACGAAATACCCTGATGCATCGGAAAGTATACCGGTCACGTCAGCAGCCGAAACATCGCTTGCGCTCTTCTTTGTAACATCAAGCTTCAGTATTACCGCAGTCGAGCTGTTGCTGAGTGCCTGCGCGCAATCATCGAGGTTGCCGGAGAATACGGAGCTTACCGTATTACCTGCCGCAGAGCCAGTAAGCTCTGTCTCAGCCTTGTATTTAATACTATCCGACGACTTAATGGGTACAGTTACCGAATAAGTGTCATAGTTCGGGTCGCTTACATTAACGACAATGGACCCGTCCGCATTGTCTTCGCTTGCGGAAACCGCGAAAACAACCGTGGAACCGTTAACCGAAGGAGCCGGTGAGGTGGTCTTTACAATACCGCTTGCACTTGCGAGTGCATAAGTCGTTCCCGCCGAAGGTGCCGGCGAAATAAAGTTCTTAACATCAACCGTAAGGCTCTCGGATGCAATCGTCGGAACCGCTACAGCGTTAGCGGCCGGTACGGTTATATCAGCATGAGTTGCCTTTGTAATAGTGAAAGTACCTGGCATAAATGTCAGCTCATAGTTGCTTCCCGCTATTGCAAGGGTACCCTGCGTAATAGCATAAGTGCCTACATCCTCTCCCGCTTCTCTGGTCAAAGAACCTGTCAATACAGCTGAAAGAGTATCGCCGCTTGCCAGACCGCTTACCGCAGAATATGTAAGCGCGGGATCTGCTTCGTCGCGTGCTTTGGACTTATTGTCTGCAGAAACGGTCAGCATTGCTTTATCAATCTTGAAGGTCGTGGTTACAACGGTTGCTTCGTAGAGGTCACCTCCGCCTATTGTTGCCCTGGCCTGATGGCTTCCTGCCGCAGTGGGCTTAGTGGTGGACCAGCTGCCGCTTCCTGTTCTGTATTCTATCGAAGTAACGCCTGCAGTGGCAGGATCTGCCGTAGTAGTGGGATCTGCCACGGGATTGCCGTATGAAACGTCGGCAACGGTTATTGTTCCCGTAGCGGTGCCCTTATTTACGGTAAGTGTAGATATTACCGTACTGCTTGCCACAGTCTCGGTTGCTGCAGTAACTACCTGAACCTTTATAGTTCCTGCTTTGGTTATGGTAAGAGTACTGCCTTCTATGGTTCCGGCGCCTGTGCTTCCATCAGTAACAATCGAGAAAGTTCTGCCTACCACATCCGCAGCATAAATGAATTCAAATAACTGATTGCAGTTATAGGTGCTTCCGTCATAAGTAATTGTCCTATTTTGCGCTACAGGAGCTGAACTCTGCATAGTTATCTCGTAACCTTCAGATGCTTCTCCTGCGTAATTACCCTTAAATACAGCCACAATATTGTACGTACCCGGAGTTGTGGGCGCTACAGTACTGCGCGCATATGTAGTGGGCGAAACGCCCTCATACTTAATGTCATAATCGGTACTTGCACTCAGCACTCTGTTGGCACTGGTGATTCTTACCGTAGCGGTAGGCGATATCGGTGTGCTTCCGAATGCAAATGTGTTTTCATCAAGTTCAATTGTCACGTCACCGGTCAAATCTCTTGTTCCGATGGCTGCCGTAAGTCCGCCTGTAAGCTCGAAATCTGCGTGGTTCGCATCACCGAAATACTTAACGGATATTGTATAGCTACCCACCTCCGTTCCTGTAGGAATGGTGGTACTGTATTCGCTTTCGCCTTCAAGAAGGTACTTAACAGTGTAGCCCTCAAGGGACGTTGCGGGCGCATTTAACAGAGCCTGAGCCGAGGCCGTATATTCAAGACCTGTCTTGGCCGTAGGCTTTTGGGCATCATCTATGTAAGCCGGTGCATCCATCTTACCTATGGTAACGGTCAAAGAAGTGGCGTCGATACCACTATGATTTTCATCGCCTTCAACCTTGTACCATACAGTGTATGTATCCGCAGCCGTACCGGTTATGGTTGATATTTCTCCATAAGTTCCCGCTTCGGTTAAGCTATACTTTACTGTACCGCCTAATGCTTCACCCGGATTAATAAGTACCTGAGCTTCACCTGTGTACTTAAGATTTTCTTTGGCCGTAGGAGGTGTAGTAAGCGTAGCGGCTTCCAAGGTAACGGTAATGGTACCCGTTTCATCGTATGTAATCGTATAATTTGCCGTAACGTTTTCACCGGCAGCGTTCTCAATTCTTGCACCTGAAGGTATGATATTACCTTCCGCTGTAATTGCTCCTGCGGGCGAAAGGGTAATAGCCGTTATGCTGTCGCCGGCAACAAGACTGCCTACGGTAACTGTTACCTTATCTGTTCCTGTAGCGAGCGTACTGCCACTGGCTACTGTTTGGTCAATTGCCTTAATGGTAATGGCTACGGGTGTTAAGGTAAGCGTGCCGTTGTTGTAAGTTATAATATAGTTGTTCGTAACATCGACTTCGCCCTTCTTAATTACCGCGTTAGAGGGCGTAATGGTACCGGGCGTGTTAGATGACAAATCAACAGCGGTAAGCGTATCTCCTGTAGCAAGGCCTGAATCTGTTACATATGAGACGCCTTCAGAAATACTTGTGCCGTAAACCTTTTCCTGAGCGACTGCTGTAATGGTAACCGCCATCTTTCCAATGGTAAATTCAACCGTAGCGTAGTCGCTTTCATAATTGGCGGTCTCGCCTATGATTGCTTTGACATAGTATGTTCCTGCATTCGAAGGCACGCCGTCTACTGGTTCTGTACATGCGTTGTCGGTATAGTATTCATAATTCACCGTTCCGCTTCCTTCATTGCCGGTAACCGAAGGTGTATTGGCAGTTTTTCCGTAAGTCCAGCCTTCAAGAGTAACCGAAGGCGAAATACCTGCTTTTGCAATAACTACATTTGCGGAGCCTGTTACGGGGTCGCAGTTTTCTTTTTCGACCTTGTAATATACCGTATACGTACCTGCGTCGGTATATTCGGGACTAGCGTCAAGATCATAATTTCCGGAAACCGTTCCGTAAGATACTGTAGACCCTTCGGGGCCGGTAACGGTAATTCCATGAGCAGAACCGTCATAAGTTCCGTTAAAGCCGGTTGCAGATACCTCCATGCTTGCCGCATTTATGGTAAGGTTGCCGTTTTCATAGTGAATATCGTAATTACCGGTAACCGTATTTCCGCTGTTCTTAATAACAGCGTTACTCGGAGTTATAGTTCCGCTTGCTGTAACATTTGCAGTACTTGGTGTAAGCGTAATACTGTCGAGGGTATCTTCTCCGGCAAGCCCGGTTACGGTAACATCTCCCACAAGACTTGAGATGCTTGCGCCGTGTGTAATGGACTGGTCATTGGCTGTAATGGTGAGGGTCTTCTGCGAAATAGTCACAGTTTTCGAGCCTGTTACAGTCGTATAGTTGACCTTTGTAACCTCGTAATATACAGTGTATGTTCCGACATTCGAATAAGTGATGTTTGATTCGGAGGTACAAGCATCTTCTGCAGTTCCGTATTTAATTGTTGCGCCTTCGGGAGCCGTAACGGTAATTCCGTGAGCGGTACTGTCGTAAGTTCCGCTGTATCCGGACGCGTTAACTTCCATAGTCTCCCCCGTAATGGAAAAGGCTTTGCTTGCATTCGCACCTCCCCAGGTAATCCTGGCCACATAATTGCCTGCATCTGTGGGTGCAGAGCCGAGAGTTTCGCCGTCAGGCGTCGTACTTCCGAAACCGGTGGAATTATAGTATGCAATCGAAGGAATTGCCGCAAGACCTGTAACAGGCGTTCCCGGATAACCGGTAACCGAAGCGGTTACAGCCTCTCCGTTATATGTTGAATTACTTGCATTAAGAGTAATCGTTATTCCTGAAGTATGATAACTCTCCACTGTACAATCTGCCGTACACTTGGCTGTAATTGTGTTGCCGTCCGCAGTATAGGCAAAAGAATGCGTGTGGGCAGTGGTTCTTATTGTTGTACCTTCACTTGCAGGTGACGCATTATGATTGTCATCGCCCTTAAGACGTTGATAAAACGTATA
>JAEEGK010028910.1_pt1 | contig 11087 bp, 8 predicted proteins | sample 8958771 | NCBI WGS metagenome assembly JAEEGK01 (sample SAMN16246547, study PRJNA631951) | gut metagenome | biome: gut microbiome; feature: rumen; material: SC-attached | host: Bos | place: Iran: Karaj | collected 2018-10 | reverse complement strand
ATCCCCAATAATTACCATCACATAATTTAATTGAAAGAGAAAAAATAATTAAATAAAAAAATTTTAATCTATATTATAAATATAAATAAAAATTTAAAAAATATAAATAAATAAAATAAAACAAAAAATTACTTGACTTTATTTTTATTATCTAAACTAATAGAAATTTCTTTCATTTTTTTTCTTCCTTTTTGAATAAGTTCAACAAGTGAATAATGAATAATTTCAGGTCCTTCAAGTTCATCTTCTTTTTTTTCTATTTTTTCATTTAATGTATTTGTTTTTGTTTCACTTTCTCCATTTTTTATTGAATAATTATTTATTATTTTACAAGAATTATTTTTTATTAAATTTTTACTTTTATTTATTTTATTTTTATTTAATAATTTATTTTCATTATTAAAATGAAAATCATATTTTTTTCCTAATTTTGTAATTTTCGAATTATTTGTTTCTGTTTTTCTTTTTGATAGTGGTTTTTTTATATTTTGGATTTTATTTTTAATCAAAAAAGTATTATTATTTTTATTATTTGGTGAAGTTTCTCTTTTGCTTTTTTTATTTGCTATATTGATTTCTAAAATTTTTTTCGGATAAATATTTTCTTTTCTAAAATTATTATTTAAATTAATATTATTTATATGTTTTAAACTTTTAACAGAAGAAAAATTTTCTATATCTTTCATACTTAAATTTTTATTTCTTGTCAATTTAATTTTATTATTATATATTTTATTCAGAGAATCATTTTTTCTTTTACTTAATTGATTAATTAAATTATTTCTTGAAAAATTTTTTCTACTATTATTCAAATTAACTTTTGAATTACTATTATTTTCTGATTTTATATTTCTATTAGTTAATGATTTAATTTGGAAATTTTTTTTTCTTTGAAATCTATCATAATTTCTTTGATATAAATAATTTTCCATAATTTTATTAAATTCATTTTTATTATTTTTTTTCATATTTTTATTTTCTCCTTCATAAATTGATAAATTACTTGAATTATTACTATTTATTCTTTTTGAATTGTTAATATTTAATGATGAATTAAAATTTAATTTATTCTCTTTTTTTTTACTCTTTTTTTTATTTGTTTTATTTAAATATGCTTTTGAAAAATATTTATCATATAAAGAATAATTATTAACAGTAGTATTTGAAGTTTTTCCTAATTGTTTTATATTTTTTGAAGTAGATTCTTCTAAAAATTCATTTTTTGTTTTTGGTGAAATTAAACTCATTAAATTTTATTTCCTTATAAAAATAAAAAAATATAAAATTCCAATAATTAAAAATCATTAAAATAAAAAAAACAAATAAAAGTTAAAATCACTTAAAAAATAGAAAAAAAGAAAAAAAAATAAATAAAAATTAAGATAATATCTTATCAAAATAAGATTTTTATCTTCAATTCTAAATTTTGAGAATAAAAATATGTTTATAAAAACTATTATATAGAATAATATAAAAAGAAAAAATATTTTTTAATCAAATAAAATATAATATACATCTTTTATAATATTATTACTTTTTAAATTTTTTCTTTTGACTTTGAATACATTGTTTAATTTGATTAATCCCTTTATTAGAAATAACTTTATTATTAATTTTTACTTTTTGATTAGAATTATTTCTGATTTTCATTCCATTATTATAATAATCAGTTTTTAAAATAAAATCATTAAAATTATTAATATAATTTTTTCCAGTTAATAACATAGTAGAAAAAGGAATTTTACAATTACTAAAACTATTTCGATTAATATTTCTAGATAAATTTTTTTTAATTTTTTTATTTTCATTATTTTCAACTTGTTTAATTGCTTTAATTAAATTTTGATTATTTCTTTCAGTAATACATCTTGTTTTTTTTCCAGGAGATAACATTGAATTTATTGTATTATGAATAGAATTAAGAGAGAATTTAGGTTTATTATTTTTTTCATTTCTATAAGTATAAATTCCTAAATTTGAAAGTAATGGATTACTTATTATTAAATTTCGAGATCTTTTTTCATTATATAATACTTTTGTTTTTGATACTGATTTTTTTGAAAAACTTTTTTTTGAATTTCCATTGTCTAAAATAACCTTTTCTATAAATTGATTTAAATTTGTACTAGTTTTTGTGTGGTTATGATTTGATATTACTTTTTTGAAATTTTGATTGTAAATGAAAAATAAATTTTTTCCTAAAATATTAGTTTTTGTACAATCTGGACTTGAAGCTTTAAAATTTTTAGATATTTTTTCTTTTACAACTAAAGTATTATTATTCTCTTTTTTCATTACAATATTCTTATTATTAATTTTTTCTCTGTTACTTAAAGTATTATTATTGTTTTCTTTTTTTTTTATGATATTATTAATATTATTATTATTAATATTTACATTTTTTTTAATGGGATTTTTTTTCAAAGTTAAATCATTAATAATTTTTATCATAGAAGATTCAACAGAAGAAATATTAGAATTATTTAAACTAGGAAAAATAACAGTTAAATTAGACAAAGAATTATTATTAGAAATTAATTTCCTAATTTTAGGAGTAAAAATAGTAAATAAAGGTAAATTTTCTTTTTCTTCTTTAGGAATATCATCTTTATAATTATTCTGATAAAAAATTTGTGCTTTTCTTTCACTATATGCTTGAATTAAATCATTTAAATCTAATTCACTAAATATTGGTTTACAAAAAAACATTAAATAATTTTTATAATATGTTACAAATTTAGGAATTCTTAAAATACTTTCTTCTTGAATATAAAATCTTTTTAAAAATTCTTCATTGTAATTAAATAATATTTTTTCTTTAAAAACTGCAAGATCATGACAATATTTTGATTGAAGAACATTTTCTAAAAGTATCATATCATGTTCTTGAGGTAAAACATTATATTTTGAATATAAAATAGTATTTATTATTTTGTTATAAAATTTTTTTCCATAATTATTATCTTCACTACTTTTAATTAATCCACTTAAAGTAGTTCTATTTGTTTCTGATGATGATTTATTTTTATTTTCTGAACAATTATGAAATTTTTTATTTAAAACATATATATTTGTTGTAGGAGAAATATTTTTCATATTTTATTTAAAATAAAATTAAATCTTTTTCTAAAAATAATTAAAAATCAATTATTATTATTGTAATTAAAAGAATGGGAAATATGATTGAATGTATGGCTTTAAATTGTGATATGAAGGACAAAGTAAATGAAGATAAAAATTCTTCTGAATCAAATATTGAAAATAAAAAAAATGTTGAAGATAAAAAACAATATTTAGAAATGGAAGATAATTTAGTACAATATAGTAAACATTATGAAGAAAATTCTATTGAAAATTCTATTGTCTTGACTGAAGAAGGTTCTTAAAATAAAGAGTTTTAATATTTTTATTTTTTATATTTATTTTGTTTTTATTTAGAATGATACTTTATTATAACTTTTTTTGATTTATATAATTATTAAATATATAGAATTTTTAACTTATTTTTATTTTGATTGATCCAAAAGAAATTTTGAAAATTTCCTTTGGAAAAATTTTATTTTCATATCTAATTCATCTAATTTTCCAAATTTTTTGTTTGTTTCAAAAGGAACTCTATTTTCATATATTTTTTTAACTGAATTTTTAACATTAAAATCTTGAAGTTTTAATTGAGTTTTTCTAATAGAATTAAAAAGTTGAAAAGAAGAAAAATGTGACTTTAAATTTATAGGAGTAGGTGATTTAGATTCTTTTCTAAAATAATTACTAATATTCTCATAATCTTCTTCTTTAATTTTTGGATTTGATTTAATTTTTTCATAAAAACATTCAATTTGAGTTTGTGAATTAAAATTATTAATTTTTGGACTGTTAAATTGAGTATAATATTTTTTTTTCATTTTTAATTTCCCATATTTTTTAAATAATTCAAATTTAGTTTTTGGAAGTGTTATTAATGAATTTTCCTTTATTTTCCTTCTTATTTCATTATCTGATTGTCTTGAATAATTAATATTTGATTTATTGTTATCAAAAGAATTTTTCATCAAGTTTTTTTGTAAAGGATACTTAATTGAATTATTTGTTACATTTGGTGAAAAAAATCCTGTTGTTGTTGTTTTATTATTATCTTTTCTTTCTATATATTCATCTAAATAATTTTTATTTTCATTTAATAAATCTAATGATTGATTTGTTTGTAAAATTGATTTTATTAATTCTTCATTACTAATTTCTTTTTCTATTATATTACTATTTGTATTATTATTGTTAGTATTATTATTATTTAATATTAAATATTTGTTTCTTGAATTTTCATCATCTTTATTTTTACTTTTTTTTATTTTTATTATTGTTTTTAATTTTTCTAAATATTTAACTGATTTTTCATTGGAAACTTTTATTTTTTTATTTTTTGAATTATTTGAATAATAAAAATCCAATTCACTTTTTTTTTTCATTAACAAAGGACCTTTTTTAAATAATTGTTCATCTTTTTTCTCTTGTTCAATTTGAACAGCACTTTTAATGATATTTTTATCAGAAGAACTTTTAACTAATAATTTATAATTTTTTTCAAATAAATTATTTGTATCTTTATAAAAATTAAAACGTTCTTTTGTTTTTTCAAATTTATCTTCTGCTTTTAATATTATTTCATCTAATTGAAAAACAGGATTATTTATTTTATTTAAACTATAATATTTTTTCTTTATTGGTCTTATTGAATAAACTTTTGGAGGGATTTTTTTTAATCTTAAATTATAAGGAAATAATCTATATGTCATTAAAGCATTTTGTAATTTAGAATAATTTCGAGAAAAACATTTATTTTTTAATATTTTTGATATTGAAATTTTATTTTTTGTAATACTCATTTTTTTAAATATTCATATAAATTTAAATTATATAATTAAGTATTAAACAAGACATAATAGAAGATATAATTTTATTCTGCTTAATATTTTGGTTTTTTATTTTTTAATTTTTTTATATATTTATTTCTTTATTTTATATTAAATTGGGTTTATTTGTTTAATAAGTTATTCTCGATTATTGTTTTGGATTAGTTCACTGAAATAACAAATAAATTAATATTGATATTTTGGTTGTTATTCAAAAAAATTACAATAAAAATTGTTAAATAAAAATAAAAATAACAATATATAAAAAAATAGATATAAAAAAATAAGAAATCTAAATCATTTAATTGAAAATATTAAATAATCAAAAAAAATAACAAAACTCCCAAAATAAAAATTCAATAATATAATATTAAATTAATACATTAAAAAAATATAAAACAAAAAAGCTTTTTGTAATTGCTCCAATACCTAAAAATTCAAAATAAAATATGTATTATTTTGTTGATATTAAATATATATTATTTTATTAATATCTAACATTCAAATAATTTTATTTAAAATATTTAAAAATATAAAAAAATAAATAATAAATAAATAAAATAAATTAAATACAGATAAAAAAAACGAATATAAAATAAGCAAAAAAAAAAAAAATAAATCAAATTCCTTTAAAAAAAAATGAAAATTTTCCAAATTTTAATATTATCATTTCTCATAATAATAACAGAAACAATAAAAGTGAAAACAAAAGGATCAAAGGAGAAAATATGTAAAAAATTAGCAAGACCATTAAAAGAAATACAAGATTTATTTGAAGCAATTAATGATGTAAATTCATCAATAGCAAATCATTCTTTAGATAATGTAACAAAAAATGCAGAGTTAGATGATGATGTAGATAATATATATTTATTATATTCTCATTATCTTTCCAAATTTAAAGAAAAAGTTGTTGCTTTAAATTCTACTCTTCCACAATCTCTTCTTACTGATTGTAATACTTTAATTTCTACTATCACAACTGCTAATAATAATTTAGAAGAATATAAGAAATTAGCCAAAGATACTCAAAAAGCTCTTAATAAACTTATGGATGGAGATTTTTAAGTTTTTTGAAATATTTTTAATATAATTATGAAAAATATGTTTTTTTTTATTTGTTTTTTTATAAAATGTCTCAATAAAAAATTAGATAATAAGATTTTATTTTTAATCAAAAAAACTATATAATAATAATAATATTTATTTTCTTTTACTTCTTGAAGTATCATTCTTACTATCATTATCTTCACTAATTCTTGATGTTAATTCAATTTCCTTATCTTTATTTTTTTTATATTGATTATCAATTAAAGGAACTTTGCTTTTTTTTTTGTGATAATGATCATCACTGCTTCCACCAAAAGAACCAATTTTATCTTTTTTTAAATCTTTAAATCTACTTTTATCATAATGATACATACAAAAAAGAGAAAAATAAACAGTAACACAACCAAAAAAAGCCATTGAACAACAAATTCCACATAAACTTCTTGAGCGAGAAGATAAACTTGTAAAAAGTTCAAATATAATATTAATATCATTTCTTAAAAAAGCACAATCCATAAATGAAAATATTCCACCATATGTTATTGCATCTTCTGTAAATTTATCTAAATCCTCTTTAAAATCACCTGATATACTTTGTATAGATGATAATAAATCTTCACACATTTGAAAAACTGCAGTAACAATTGAATTTTGGTTATTTTGAATTGAATCTAAAATTGAATTATGCATGTCGTTTAAATCTTGTATGAAATAAATATAATTAAAAAAAGTTTCATCATTTTTAATTTTTTGACAGTCAGAATAAATATTTTGATTATATTGACTAAAATTACAATTCCTGTTAATTTTTGCTAATTCAACACAACATGGATTTTTATTACATAAACTTGTACTATAATAACCTTTGTTGGCATTTGTGTCAAAATTTCTATCACATGAAAATTGATTAGTAGGACATTCTGATACTGTCCAATTCTCATTATTTTTACCACATTCTCTTAATTTTCCATTTATTTTTTCAACAATAGTGTTTAACAAATGATTTTCATCATTATCTGGATTTAATTTTTCTAGACTTTTATATTGATTAATTAATTTGTTACCTTCTTGAGCAGATAAATAAGTTTTTAAATTATCTGTATTATAATTCAATAATTTATTAAATTCAGTATAAAGGTTCTCTAAAGATTCAATTAATAAAGTATCTAATTCGTACATTTTTATTAAATCTGTTTTTTTACCTAATAAACAATATTGTAATACTGGAATTGAAGTCTTGTTTGGGATTATCATTGGATTTTCAGAATTTAAATTTTCTTCACTAAAAGCATAATTAATAAATCCAATACAATCTTTGAAAGCTAAACTTAACATTCCAAATGCAGCTCCATACATAAAATAAGAAAAAGCAAAGAATTTAACACAATTCCAAATAATAACTAATATTTTCCTTATTAAAGTTTGCTCTTTAATACAAACATATGTAATTAAAAAACCAATACCACTAAGCGATAATCCTAAAACTATAATAAAATATATTAATAAAACAATATAAAAAAAAGCATAGGTTACATGTCTATAATAATCCCATTTATCTAAAATAAAAGGTCTAAAGCTTTTCCAATCTTCATTGACTGAATTTATCTTTGTGGAAACTTCATTTAATTTATTTATATATGAATCTCCATTTAAATCAAGTTCATTTATTTTTTCTTGAATAATTTGTAATTTACTTACATAAGGGTAAATTTTACTTCTAATATCTAGGAGAATTTTCCCAAAAGCAGTTTTTGAATTGGTAAGATTCTCTTTTTCAATATATTTCTCAAAAAATGGGATATTCATACTTTCTTTACCATTTTTATTATCAATAGTATAATTATCAATCTCATTAGTGTAATTATAACGAATTTTTATTGAATTAGAATCATCAATTAATTTTTTTATAGTTCTAATATATGTATCACTCCCAATTAATTGATACTCATCATCATAACCCCAATCTTCAGAAGGGGGATAAAAAGCCTTCCCTTTTGTGAATTTTTTAACTTTATTAATAAACCCACTTAAATTTTTGATTTTCCAACTAATAGATTCAAGCCCTTCCCATTTGGGATAATCTTTTTTCATTTGACCTTCCTTCATATCATAATAAACTTTTTCAAAAGCACAAGTAGCTCCATTTAAATCAATATTAAACCTATAAAGATAAACAAAACCACTAATACAACAAGCAATCATTCCAAAATAGAATATGATAGCAACCCAAAAAGCTAAATTCCTATATTGTTTGGCATGTAAAAAATCACAACAACAACATTGATTAGCCCAACATATCCAAACGAACACCCATACAATGAGAGAGATTCCCGCACAGGCAACAAAGAAAAAGTAGGCACCAAGTCGCTCTACATATTCACCTCTATTATAACTATTGGAACCTTTACCAATTGCCATGTTGATTAAAGGACGTGCATTATCTGTGTATATTGTACGATCAAAGGATACTTTTTGTCCTGTACTATAGTAGTTACCAATGTGCCAGTCCGCGTCATCGAAACATATTTCATTAGTTTCATCTAGAGATAAAAGGGAACGAAGTCTTTGTCTTTTTGGGAATGGTTGACAGCAGAAGTAAAGAGTAGAGGAGAAGAGGAGGAAGGAAAGTAAATATGGAAGAAGGGAAAGGAGGCGAGATTTTGGTGTCATTTATTTTTTTATTTTTTTTTTTAAATGTTTTAATTATAAATTTATCCCTTTTTATAATTTCTTTTTGATGAACAAAAAAATGTTTGAGTAAAATAATAATTATATTAACATATTATTCAAAATATTCCATTTTTTACATTTAGAAAAAATAAAAAAACAAATTTACAAAAAAGAAAAAAAAGATTTGAAAAAACTAATAAATATTTTACACCATTTTTTTTTTCTTTTTTTTAACTTTCATAATTTTAGAAGTACTAGCAGAATCAACTTTATTCATATTTCTTACAAAAATACTCATTCTAATACTATTTCTTTTAGGAGGTCTTTTAGGACCTTTACTAACATTATTTTCATTTAATAAAATTTGATCTAATTGAATATCATCTTTTCTATTATTAAATTTATTTTTTCTTTCATCCATAGTTTTATTATTTAATCTATCAGTAAAAGCATTTTTTTTTCTTTCTTTTTCTTCAGAATCATTTGAATCAGAATCTTCACTTTCAAATTTTAATATATTATTATTTGATATTTTTTTTCTTCTTTCTAAATTTACATTTAAACTATTAAATAAAGGTAATTTACTATTATTTTCTTTTTTCTTCTTAAAAGAAAGTTTAGGTAAAATAACATTATTGATTCTATTATTATTATTTTTGTTTTCAAAATATATTTCTTCTAAATCACTTTCATCATCTGAATTTTCTTCTTCTGAATCAGAAACATTAACTAGAAATTTTTTTTTTAATGTTTTACATATTTCTTCCATATCATGAGAAAAAGCTATTACATTAAATCTATTTCCATTCCAAATTTCATTTAAGGACTCATTTAATTTTTCTAAATGGATTCTTAATTGTTCTAATATTTCACATAACATATCTTGAAAATCATATTTTCTTTTAATTGATTCAATGTCTTTTTTTAAACTATCTAAATTAAAATCTTCTTTTTGTAATTCTTTAAAAAAAGATTTTTTATCAGAATAAGAAAAAGGATTTTTACTTTTAATATTATCTTTAATATAATAAATATTTCTTTTAATTTCATTATAATCATTATTAGTAATTGAATCTAAAGGAAGAGAAGGAATATTATCCATAACATTTCTTTCAGTATCTCCAATTTTTGCTAAAATATCATATATTTCTTCTATTTTATCATTTAATCTTTCTTTATTTGCTTTTTCTATTAAATTTTTTACTTCATTTTCTTGATTTTGAATTTCATTTATTAATTCTTTTTGATAAAAATAACCACATTGTTCTATATTTCCTTGTTCTACATTTAAATATTTATGATTTATATGTCCCATATTCTTATCTACTTTACATAAAAATTTACACTCTTCTCTACAAAATATTGATATTTCTCTTTTTTGACATATTTCACATTTTTCTTTTTTTTTCTCTTCTTCTTTTTTTGATTCATTTAATTCATTATTTATTATATATCTATTTATGTCAAATTGCTTTTTTATATTTTTTCTTTCTTCATTATTATTACTATTAATATTTAAATTGTTAGTATTTAAATTGCTATTTATACTATTTAAATTATCATTATTACTATTTAAATTATTCATATTATTATTTATATAAATATTATTCATATTTAATTTTGGAATTTTTAAAGATGAACTTATTGTTGATGTTAATAAAGTTTTATATAAATTTTTAGAATCTGATTCTGTTACTTTTACTATTATTCTATTATTTGGAGAATGAAAAAAATCACTTAAAGAAGAATCATTATATTGTTTTTCTATATTTATGTTTTGATAAGATAAATTTAATGATTCAAATGGAATATGAAATATTTTATGAGATAATGTTCTTAAATAAGAAATTGGCATAAATGGTGATATATTAAAAACAAAAGAATTTTCTTTATATATTAATTCAACTTCCATTTAAATATTTATTATAATAATTTAATTTTTTTAAAATATATATTAAAAACAATATAAAAGAATTCTAAATTCGATAATAAACTTAATTTGAATGAAATAAATTTAATTTATCAAGTAATATTTTTTTCTATAATTATTTTTATGCTTGATTTATATTATATTTTTTTTTAAAGTTATTTTTTCTTTTTTTGTCTTTTTTTACATTTAATTATTATTTTTTTATTATTTTTTTGGAATAAAGATGATAAAATAGAAGAAATGATAAAGATTAAAAGTAAAGAAACATTAAGATTCAAAGAAGAATTATTTACAAATAAAATAATAAATTTATATACTCAACAAAGAATCATTAATCATTTTTTAAAAAGAACTTTATTATTAACTCAATTTGAAACTTTAAATTTAAATTTGCCTTTGTTTATAAAAAGACTTTTAATAAAAAAATATTTGAAAATAAATTTATATGATCAAATAATAAGAAGTACATATTTATTAACTGATATATCAAATTATAATAATGAAAAAACAATAATAAAAAATTTTGATGA
>JAEEGK010028909.1_pt1 | contig 11087 bp, 9 predicted proteins | sample 8958771 | NCBI WGS metagenome assembly JAEEGK01 (sample SAMN16246547, study PRJNA631951) | gut metagenome | biome: gut microbiome; feature: rumen; material: SC-attached | host: Bos | place: Iran: Karaj | collected 2018-10 | reverse complement strand
TATTTAAGAACCTTGGTTTTATCCTCCAGCATTTAGATTTTAAATTCGTCATGGTGACCAACCAAGACGGTTTGGGTACAGACAGTTTCCCCGAGGACACATTCTGGCCTGTCCACAACTTCATCCTCGACACACTGCGCGGCGAGGGTGTCGAGTTCGATGACATCCTCATTGACCGCCACTTCCCTGAGGATAATGCCCCGACACGCAAGCCCAATACCGGCCTCGTACAGAAATACATCGACAACCCCGACTACGATATCGCCGGCAGCTACGTCATCGGCGACCGTGAAACCGACCGCCTCTTCGCACAGAACATCGGATGCAAAGCCCTTATCTTAGACCAGCATACGGCATGGCAACAGGTGGCAGAGACCGTCATTGATGGTGAGCGGCGGGCCAGCGTGCGACGCACCACCAAGGAGACCGACATCTACGTGGAGCTGGCTCTCGACGGGCAGGGCACCTGCCACATCGACACGGGGCTGGGATTCTTCGACCACATGCTGGAGCAGATAGGCCGTCATGGCGGCATCGACCTCGACATCCATGTGAAGGGTGATTTGAACGTTGACGAGCACCACACCATCGAGGACACCGCCTTGGCCTTAGGCGAGTGTCTGCGCCAGGCCTTGGGCAGCAAGCGCGGCATTGAGCGCTATGGATTCTCGTTGCCCATGGACGACTGTCAGGCCACTGTCAGCCTCGACTTCGGAGGCCGTCCGTGGCTCGTCTGGCAGACCGAGTTCCACCGTGAACGCATTGGCGACGTGCCCACCGAGATGTTCCTGCATTTCTTCAAGAGCCTCAGCGATGCCGCCTTGATGAATCTCTACATCCACGCCGAGGGGCAGAACGAGCACCATAAGATTGAGGCTATCTTCAAGGCCTTGGCGCGCAGCCTGCGCCAGGCTGTCCGTCGCGATGTCTTCCGCTATCAGCTGCCCAGCACCAAGGGAGGGCTTTAGAGTTAGGAGTTAGAAGTTAGGAGTTAGAAGTTAGGAGTTAGAAGTTAGGAGTTAGAAGTTTTACTCTTTTACTCTTAAATAAATAGTAGACTTAGAAAAAATGAAAAAGATTATTATATATTCGTTAGGGCTTTTAAGCATGATGCCACTTGCTTCATGTAATGCCCTGTTGGAAGAAAATACAGATTCGTTTCCATCGCCTGTCATAACATACTCAAATGACGAGAGTGTGGAGTCGGCATTAACAGGTTGTTATCACGAGTTGATAAACTATCATTTCTTTGGTTCAGACTATACAACCATCTTCTGTACGGCTGGTGGCACATGCACCAACACAAGTGCATCGTATAACGACATGAAGGCTCAGAAATCGGAACCAGACAATAAGTATATTGGTCGCCACTTTAAATCGCATTATCGCGTTATAGCCGACTGCAACGACTTGCTCGACAAGATTGATGGTAGTGGCGCTTCTGACATGCTTAAAACACGTGCTAAGGGCGAGGCTCATTTGTTGAGAGGTATGATGTACTTTAATCTGGTACGTGCCTTTGGCGGTGTGCCACTGAGAATAAGTCCTATCACCAGTACCACACTTGACATGTCACGTGCTTCGGTAGAGGATACATATAAGCAGGTGATTGCCGACTTGGAGGAGGCTGGAAATCTACTTCCTGAGGTGAACCCTGTTGAGGGGCGTCCTAACTGTTATGCTGCTCATGCCTTGCTGGCAAAGGTGTATCTTACAATGGCAAATGGTGAGGAAAATTCGCCTTACTGGCAAAAGTGTATTGACGAGGCACAGCAGGTGTATGGACATTATCAGTTGGTACCTTTGCAGACACTCTATAATCCGCAGAATCGCAACACGGCAGAGTCTATAATTGAAATTCAGTTCTCAGATATCAACGGAAGCACCTATACACAAGGTTTTGCTCCTTCTGAGAGCGATTACACACCTAATCAGGCAAGCGATCCTTATGGACGCTATCGTCCTTCAAAATACATCTTCGATACCTGGCAGGCGCAGTATCCTGGCGATCCACGTATTGAGGAAGGAATAATCTACAACAGCTACACCAAGAACGGTGGAAAAGATACGGTTGAAATTTATCCTCAGTATAATAGTGATAAGGGTAGCACGCAAATGTGGGTGTATATAAAGAAATATCTCGACTCACGCTATGTGGCTCAGTATTCACCACAGAACTTCATTTATCTGCGCTATGCCGATGTGCTGCTGATGCTGGCAGAGGCTACCAACGAGGTTAGCGGACCAGAAGAGGCTTACAAGTATGTTAACGAGGTGTTGGCTCGTGCACGTAATAGCGCCACACCTGCAGCTGCTGAACCTGCCGACTGGAGCGGTATGACAAAGGAAGAGTTCCGACATCGCATAATGTACGAACGCTTCTATGAGTTGTTAGGTGAACAGACAGAATATTTCGATATGCGTCGTCGTGGTTATCAGTTTATGCTCGACTACTGGATAGCACATAATGCACATCCTACAAACAGCAAGAATCCTTCAGCAACAAAGTATAAGGACGACTGGTTTGTATGTACTCCTGAGATGGCAAAGCGAGCTATGCTGCTGCCTTTCCCAACTCTCGAGATAAACTCAAACAACGCAATTACTGATGCTGACCAGAATCCTGGTTATTAATTTCTTAAATTGAAAAATAGGAAGTAAAATGGAGTTATGCCGCTTCCTGTGGCGAAGATAGAGGACATGTGCCAAAAACTAATGTCTTCTATCTTCTTTTATCTTATAAAACAAGCAAAATTTGTGGAAACATAAATCATCTATATAAAATGAAACGAAGTATTCTTTCGGTAGCTTTTGTGCTACTAACCATCATCTCGGCATGGGGGCAACGTACCTCTGCCTTGCAACAACTTAAAGCCGACCCACGTAGGGCTTATGGTACAGACTATCCCTACAAGCAGACTGCTGATGTGAAACTCACCAAAGCACCTAGTGGGTATAAACCGTTTTATATCAGTCATTATGCACGTCATGGTTCACGCTATTATTGGAGTAGTAGCTTGTATAAGGAACTTGATACTCTGCTTACTGTGGCTCACCAGAAACAACTGCTTACACCTGCAGGAGAAGAATTCAGACAGAAGTTTATGGCTGCTAAGGATGAGCTGCAGACGGGTGTCAGCGAGTTGACTGACCTTGGGTGGCAACAGCATCAGGGTATTGCCCGCACTATGTATAACAACTTCCCCGAGGTGTTTGAGAAAGGTGGTAATGTGCTGGCTATTTCTTCACTTGTAGGACGCTGTGTTATCAGTATGTCGGCTTTCTGTCAGGAGTTGGTGCAATGTAATCCTAAGATTGAAATACGTGAGCAGTCGTCACGATTCACTCTGGATGGGGTAGTGCCTACCGATGGACAGAACCCTGTAAAGCATAATTATCCAAAGGACTTAATACCTCGTTACGAGAAAAACCGTGATATGTTTAAAGGCGAGGATAAGCTACGCAAGAACCTGTTGAGTCGTGTGTTTACAAGTACCGAAGGTTTGCCAGGACGCAAACACCATATAGCAAGCAACCTGATAAACCTATACACATCTCTGCCCAGCATTAACCATGAGGGTATGATGGGAAACATTATTACCGATGATGAAATGGCCGACAGATGGGAAGGCGACAATCTGGGTGTTTATTCATGGGTGTTTGGACCGCAGTATCAGATGATTCCAATCCTTAAGGATATCTTGAAGAAAGCCTCAGCAGTTATTGATGGCACAAGCGACAGAGTCGCTGATCTTAGATTTGGTCACGACACATGTATTGGTCCGCTAACGGTTCTGATGGGTATCAACGGTGCCGATCTTGATCCAGAAGACCCAAACGAAGTGAAGAACTGCTACCAGAGTTGGGAAACCTGCAAGGCAAGCAACATACAGCTGATTTTCTATCGTAGAAAGAAAGCTGACGACATTCTTGTGAAATGCCTTATGAATGGCGAGGAGGCCACTCTGCCTGTTCCCACCAGCAACTATCCATATTACAAATGGAGCGACTTCCTGAAGTTCTATACTGATAGATGTGATAAGGGAAGTTTGTAAGTTTTTGAGTTGGTGAACTTATGAGTTAAGTTAGAACTAAAACTCACCAACTCATATTGTTTTGCTTATAAAGCAGTACCATAGAATGTATATTAATGTTAAATCTTGCAGAAAATCCCATTAATATTCCCACTTGTGGGAATATTTTTTATAGTTTTACCGCAAATTATAGTTTGAACTATGCAAATTATCTTTGATGATAAGGATTTGGAAGAGCTAATCACGACGGGGCGCAACAGCAAGTACAAGAAATATACTCGCAATAGAAAGTTTATGGAGGCACTAGCCACAGCCTATAACTATTTGCGGTTTTCTGAACGTGCTAGCGACTTGCGTTCTATCTCTTTCCTCCACTATGAACAACTTGCTGGAACAAATGGCATGAGTTCAATTAGAGTAATCAACGGGATGGTGGAACGTATACTCTTTCGTGAGTTTGACGGTGGCATAAGAATAACAGTTTTAAGTTTAGATGATACTCACTATGGCAACAAAAAATGAAAATCCTGCACCTTTCATGGCGGTCCATCCAGGGATGATGATCAGGCCAGAACTTGAAGAACGTGGCATCAGTCAGAAAGAATTTGCAAATATGCTTGGCACTCAGCCCTCACATCTGTGTGAAGTGCTCAATGGGAAGCGTGCTATTACAACAGATTTGGCAATGAAGATCGAGAATGCGATCGGGCTTCCTGCAAAGATTTTGCTTTCAGCACAAGCACAGTACGAACTGGAATCGGCTGGAAGCAGTATCGCAGAGGACAAACTACACGAAACGGTTACAGTCACTATTCCTGTTCGTGATCGTAGTCTTCTTCAAGAGCTTGTGCGTAGATTTGGCTGGGCTTGTGTATTTTGAGAGGAAACATACGGGGCTCGCAGGAATGCGTGACACCGCACGCGTATCTAAGACGCAGGACATAGACAAATAAGAAACGGAAGCCACGCGATGACTTCCGTTTCCTTATTCTTATCTTTGGGGAACAGATCAATGACCTGTCACCTTGATCTCATTCAACAATCTATTTCCTACGTCTGCGGCAAGAACTCTGGTGTTACATTTGAATTTGTAGATATGGAAGACATTGGGATAAATTTGAAAAGCACCTAGAGAGCAATTGTTCGCTAGGTACTTTGCAATTGAAAAGTAGTTAAGAAAAAAAAGTTGCCTTTTTACCTACATACCTACATAAAATCTCTGAAAACCCACATGTACACAGGGATTTTAATAAATTTCTACCTACATACAAACTACACTATAACTACATACTACCTACATATTTTGGGGGTTTTCATAGGGAAGAAACAGGTTTTTGTAAGCATATCGCATAGTTTTTCTTTAAGAGTAGACATGAGATTCTCTAGAGAATTTATACGTTTGCTAGTGAGTTAGCATTCGTTAGTACGTTACTTAGGCTATAATTCTCTAGAGAATTTCACTACAAGTCTTAATAAAAATAGTTGCAAGTAAGGTAAAAAGTATGTTCCAGCACCCTTATAAGTAACTTCTTACACCATAATAGATAGCTTTTTGTTACCTAAAAAGCAACTTTTTGCAGCAAAAAAGCCACTTTTATGTAGGAAACATGTAGTTATAATGTAGTTTGAGTGTAGTTTGCATGTAGGTAGAAAAACGCAACAATCCCAGTGTACATAAGGGTTTCCCGCGTTTCTATGTAGGTATGTAGGTAGAATCAGAAAAATAAAAAATATTCCAATAAACAGAGAGCTAACACGGCCCAAGCGATACTTGTTTAAATAATTGACACATTTTACTTGGATAGTATTCATTTGGAAATACTTCAACGAACGCATTAAATAAATAACAACAGCGAGATTGGAAAGAATCCATATCTCGCTGTTATATTTTTGTTGTTGTAATACACGCGAAAACGTGTATATACTCAAAATACATTTAATATGCCTTATTTGGATCGTATTTTATAAAGATCTTACAATTCTGCCAATACCCAGAAGTAACTTCAAAACCAGTTGCGGTTTTGGCCAGTATAATTTGACTGCCACTTAATGAAAAATCGATTCCTCCATCAGTCCTGCGATTATAAGTCAAATGCTGGGGAGTACCATACGCAGCCATTTTTCCTCCATCTATCTGATAGATCTTATCCATTCCCTCTGTGCGAGCATCACCCTCATCATACAAGCCTGCACTCTGATAAAAATCTAAATGCAAATCATCCACTATATGAATAGTTCGAGGGCAATAGCCATATCCCCACATCTCCTCATCGCCTATTCCCATACTAAACCTTGGCCAATTATCCTTTGTCAACAAAGTGTCATTACAAAGATACCATCCCACAAGACCTTTTGAGCCATCATCCTCATCGTCTTTACCACACGATGTAAAACACATACTAGCAACGAAAACCGTTGCAAACAAAAGTACGCTCCAATTTTTTACATTATTTTTCATTGTTTTTTATGTTTTGTCCTTCGGCCCCTTTCCAGACGACATTATTGGAAAACAAGCAGCGACGTAATGTCATTGCACCAAAAGCGTGGAACCCTCATTGAACATACAGTATCAACAAACGCTTTTACTCCTATATCAGCCCTCTACCAGCCAACACTTACAAAGTGACTACGGCGCTGAGCTTGCAGAACGCTGTACCCTTCGGATCAAGGTTATACATTGCAAAGGTAACCAAAACTATTGAATATTTTGCAACGAAAGGACTAATTTAAGTAAAATTTAATAAACAGTCAATCAGAAGAATTTAACGATTTCATCAAGATCCTTTCTATCAGAACGTTTAGGCTCTTCTGCTCTATAACCCAAAGAATTGTGTGAAAGCCTTAACAGTAAAGATGTGATCGGCAGTACTGCCCGTTGCCAAGCTCCACGATGCAATGCTGACGGTGAATCCATTCCTTCTTCTTTCCGGTTCGGCATACGATGGTCAGGTGCCATTTGTTGCCGTTCTTCGACCGGAAATAGTGGCTCAGTTCCGTTTTCTTCTCTTGTTTGCCATACCTCGCCATTTTCTCCAGTTCGGCCATGGCAATCTTCTTCGCCTTGCGTTGCACGCTTTTGTAGTCGTCAAGCAATTCACGCAGGATGTCGTCTTCGTTATTGGCAGGAATAATCATCTCATTATAATTTGGTGTACGGTGCATATGCCTCTTCCATGCGGATGGCAGGGCTATTGTCGTTGCCGCTGCGCGAGGCGGCATCAGCCTGCCCGACACCTCGTTCTACCACTACTGCATCCAGCAGAACCTCTATCGCTACATGCTCGAGCGCCACTACGGCATCCGCGTAAAGTCGATGAACCTGGTGGTTCTAAGCCCTGATTACCCCACCTACTACGCAGTCCCCGTCCCTAAGATGGACCAGATAGTCCAGCAGATCGTCACCATCTGCCAGCAAAGAGACTTAGGACATAGGTTGCTGTAATCTTTTTGTTCGACAATGTTGTGTATTTTCATTTTTATGTGAATACCATAAAATTCTCTCTATAAGATTTATCTAAAAAGTTGCCTAACTATTCATGTTTGGCTATAAGTATCTAAATATCAATGTTTTAACTTATGAATAGTTGCTTATTTTAATAGGGCAACTATTCATATTTGGTGGTTAAGATGGCATATAACAGCCATTAATATATCTTTAACACATTGATAACATGGCAGTTACACTACAGTAACCAACGGGGTAACAGTTTGTTTCTGCCTTAGAAACAAAGTGTTTCCGATATAGTTACAATGTGGAAACACTTTGTAATCAATTCCAATCGATATTCTCGCATGTAATAAAAAATCTGAATTTCGCCCAAAATATGAATAGTTGATGTATAATTTCTGACCACTATTCATAGGCTAAACATCTGATTTTCAATAAGATAACATGAAATATGAATAGTTGGACCATTTTTTGAACTTTTTGCTGAAGAAATTTTCGCCCTCACTTCACTTCTACCCATTTACCGTTGCGCTTTACTGCTTTTCTTCGCGGAGATGGGCTGTACGTTGAAGCCCATCCAGACAGGGTCTGCTTTGTACAGCTCCACGGACTCGTCGGGTACGTAGAGGGTCATCTGATTAGTCTGTAACGTAGCGAAAACAGAGGGGTCTGCCGCCGAGGGAGTCGCGCTCGAGCTCTGCTCGCTTGCTACCAAAGGGACGCAAGAACCCGCAGCAGCAGGTCTTTTCTTCTTTCTTTGGTTTCATTACTGAGACAAAACGGGTTGCCCCCGCGGCTCCGTGCCGCTGGAATGCGAAACCGCCGGGACTCCTTGCGGGCAGTCTCGGCGGAAAATCTGTAGGGGGATGGGACGCTGACTGCGTCTGGTGTGGTTATAAATACTTATCTACGAACTCTGTTGGTGACAGGATTTCCACCTTTGAGGTGTCTGCACTGCGATAGTCGCGAAGATTGATGGTGATGAGCGCGTCGCATTTGTTCTGCAAGGCGCATTGGTACTGGAAACTGTCCTCCACGTCATCGAAGGCCTGGTCGTTGATGCCGAGCGACAGGCGCTTGTGGCTCAGACCCACTGCCGTCACCATCGACATCACGGTGTTGAGCGTCGAGCGCAGACGCAGGGTCTGCTCCGGACGGTGGATGTCCTGACGCTTCAACTCTACGCGGACAAGGTAGGCCAGCGTATAGATGCAGCCGACGGACACCACGGCCTTGATTTTACCATCTTCAACGGCACTCAGCAACTGGCTGACAGCCTGATATTCGCGTCTCTGCTCGAAGTATTCGAGGAAGAGGTTTGTGTCGAGGAATACTTTCATGGCTTAGAGATTGTATTTCTCCTGGAGATAATCCTCGATAAGCTGTTCTTCCGTGGCATCGGAGTTGAAGATGCCGCAGAGGGCTTCGTGGCGATAGTGTCGTTTAGACTTTGCTGCAGGCCTTGCCGAGGCAATGAGTTGCTTGGCGTAGGCGGTCAGTTGCTGCTGCAGCAGTTCGATGCTGTAAGACTTCGGCACGTTGACCGGCACATTAATTGTTCTTGCTTCCATAACCTTCATATTAAGTATGATTCGGCCGCAAGGACGGTGCAAGCCGAACGCAATCAAACTTGTTTGAATTGCTGAGGCGCAGCCCGTTCTCGCACGCTTTCGCGTGCAAAGATACACAATTTTTCTGAGATTCTTTCTTTTTTCACACGAATTATCATTAATTTCTCACGAATTATTCATTAATGATATGGGCCATTCGTGGGAATTCGTGTTAAAAGAAAATCCCCATCAGATTTATCCGTTTGTCTCAGTATGTCAAAGATCGAGCAAGCCGAATACAGAGCCAAGCTCTGCTTGAGCTTTGTTGAGGCGCCGCCGATTTTCGAGGCGAAGCCTCAAAGAACGCTTTTTTCCCACCGGGGATTTTGTTTCGTCTTGGTTGCCGCCGAGGGAGTCGCGCTCGAGCTCTGCTCGCTTGCTACCAAAGGGACGCAAGCGCTCGAGCTCTGCTCGCTTGCTACCAAAGGGACGCAAGAACCCTCGACGGCGATACACGTTTTACTCGTTACCTGCCTGAGCTTGTGCTTGGTTCACGCGCATTTGCATGATGAAGGTCTGCACGAACTGGAGCAGCTGGCGAACGGTGACGATGGAACCAGCCAATCGCTCTGCTGCGTGGTCAACGATGTTGATGCCATATTCAACAGACTCCTTGTCGAGCAACTCGGTGATGGGTACAAAGCCCTTCTCGTCGGCGAAGTTGAAGGCGGGCATTGCCCAGTAGTCAACACCGAACTTCTCGGTCTGCAACTTCATCGGGATCACCTGATTCACACCCTTGCAGGTCAGCTTGGCACTCACGAGCTCGTTCAGCTGCTTAGTGTATTCCTCGATGGTAGCCTGGTCGGCATAGTTGCGGCGTGCGTGAGCCATTTCCTTCTGCAGCTGCATAGCCTTGGCGCAGTCATCAACTGTCAGCGAGGTGGTGAGGTCGTCATTCAGCGTGATAGTACTTTCTATGTTATTTCCTGACATCATCGCAACCAGCACATCGAGGATAGAACCCGATGTAGAGAATGCAGAAAGACCCGTTAAAATCTCTTTGCCTTCAGGACCTGTAACCACAGTATTAAGTTCTATCATCTTCTTGTTGTTATGCACAAAAGAGAACAACATGCCACCCTTGTCGGCTGCTGGATCCTGACCAAAAGAGAAGTAGAGTTCAGTAGCGTCAGCGGGATGCATATTGTTAGGATTTTCGGGAAGAGCTGTTTCGAGTTTTCCCGTGATGTTGAGTCCATCGGTTTCAGGATTCATAAACTCCGACTCACCGCTCATCTTCACATCGTTTTTGAATGCGCCCTTAAAGACTTCAATCCATCCTTCAGGAAGATTTGTGGCAATAGAGAATACAAAATCAGAGGGAACGAGGATCACGACAGCCGTTTCTTCATTTCCCAACCGCTTGGCAATCTGCTTATAGGTGTCACCACTTGCCTGCAATTTCAACTTGCTAATACCCTTTTCCTGTTCTTGGGTTCTTGGATTGTAACCGTTGATAATCATCTCGAAGTCATCAGCCTCCTCTACATCGAAGCCAGAGTTATCATCCTTCATCGTAAAGCGGTAGTTAAACTTCGTCAGGTCGATGGTGGCATACTGCTTGTAGCCCATCTCTGCCAGTTCGCTACCCTCTTCCACGGGCTGGATGCTCTCCTGAACCTTCTGCATAAACAGGGGGATAATCGCCTTCTCGAACTCAGGGTTGTTCAGCACGGTCGTGTTGAACTCCTGATTAATCTTGTTGGCAACCTCCCACGAACGGAAGTTCAGGTTCTCTGCCAAATACTTCAGGTTCTCGCGGGTGTGCTTGATAAACTCCGTGCGGTTTTTCTTGGCCTGCTCCTGCGAAGGGTTGTCCTCGCTGTCCGAACATGATGTGAACACTGTTGCGCCGCAAATCAGGATGGCGGCGAGCATCCAATTCATAATCTTTTTCATAATCGCGTTGTATTAATTGTTATACATTTTATTATATATGTTGTTGTTACTTTACTCGTTAGATGCCTGACCTTGCGCCTGGCTCACACGGGC
>JAEEGK010028905.1_pt1 | contig 11088 bp, 6 predicted proteins | sample 8958771 | NCBI WGS metagenome assembly JAEEGK01 (sample SAMN16246547, study PRJNA631951) | gut metagenome | biome: gut microbiome; feature: rumen; material: SC-attached | host: Bos | place: Iran: Karaj | collected 2018-10 | reverse complement strand
GTGTCGATATGGCTTCCACCGGTGAAGTGGGTTGCATCGGCGATAACTTCGATGAGGCGTTGCTCAAGGCGATGATCTCGGTCGGACATCGCATCCCGAAGAAAGCGATCCTGATTTCATCGGGCAATGCCATCCAGAAAGCTGACATGCTTCCCGCCTGCCAGATGCTGCACAGCAAAGGGTATGAAATCTACGCTACCTGGGGCACCTGGCGGTATCTGCAGGAAAACGGCGTGCCGGCGCATCGGATCCGGTTCCCGAATGAAGCCGTGGAGGCCTATCGCGTGGCTGGAGGTGAAGGGGCCGAAGGCAACGGCGGCGCAATACCCGCCGCGCTCGACCTGATCCGGAAGCACGAAGTCGAACTGGTGGTCAATATCCCGAAAAACTTCACCCACGGCGAATTGACCAACGGCTACCGCATCCGCCGCGCTGCCATCGATTTCAACGTCCCGCTGATCACCAACTCCCGCCTGGCCACCGCTTACATCCGCGCCTTCTGCAACCTTGACCCGGCCGCCTTGCCGGTAAAGGCTTGGGATGAATACCGGTAGGCTTTCGTCAGTCCTTCCTTTTTCGCTGCAACGGACGCAGCTGACAACCAGACGTTTACGTAAACTGATCCCCCTGTTCCGGAAGGGGGTCAACTTCTGTAATAGGCTGACAGTCAGTTGTGTCCGTTGCAGCGAAAAACAAGACTAAAAAAAGAGGCCGAGGCCGAGGATGGCGTCGAAGCGACGGAAGGCGACGGCGGTAATGCCCGCGGAGAGGGCGAAATGGTCGAGGTTGAAAACCAGGCCGAAGTCCGCCGTGATGCCTGATGCGGAAGCATCCGACACCTGCGCCCATTTGCCTGAGTAATCTTCCCAGTACAAGCCGCGCTCGCCATAGCCAACTCCAGCATAAGCAGAAAGCCAAGGAAGCGGATGCCATAGCGCCCCGCCGGTTACCGAGAATCTCGACATCACACTACGGCCCGTGGTCCAGATCTGTCCGTAAGGCGCCTGGCCGTTGCGGGTACAGGAATAGTCAGCCGTCGGGCGATGGAAATTGCTATCAAACCGGACATAGAGGCCCGCCTTCCGGACAGCGCCCAGCATGGCGCCAAAGGAAAAATCAGGGACGGCCGCCTGGGCAAGAAAAAGATAGTTCGTCCGGGGACGGGGGGCGGAAAGCGGGACAAGCGCCACCTGCTCCACTGGCTCTGCGGCCGGAACTTCCACAACCCTTTCCACAGGGACCTCCACAATCTTCTCCACCTGCTCCACGACCCGGACCGTATCAGTCTGCCGTATTTCGCGCACCACGAACACCGTATCCCGGATGACAACCGTCTGGCCCTGGATTACCTGAACAGGCGCCGGCACTTGCATGGGCGTAGCCGTTAGGTCGGGCAGCGTGACAACCGCGGCATAGCGCTTTTTCATCTTCTCAAAACGGGCCTGCTGCGAAGCCGTCATCCGGCTGCCCTTGACTTGAGCCAGCAAAGTGCTGATGTTGTCGGCTTGTTTCCGCAGTTTGGCGCGGGCCTCCGTATCGCCGCTGCGCGCATCGGCTGCCAGTTCGCAAAAGGATTGATAGGCCCCGAGCACTTGCTCCCAACGGATACTGTCGCGCACCGCTTGTGAGGGAACTACCTGCGCCTCGGCGACAGTCAGGCTAACAAGCCACAAAACCCAACAGAGCAAGAATCTTCGCATACATTTCAAATATACACAAAAAATCCCTAAATTCGCTTGATTATTATGGGAGAACCCTCTTTTTTCTTTGCCGATCCCGGGTGCGGAATGACCACCGCCAGTGAACTCGAATGCATCTACCAGTCCGAGTCGGGGCACAGCGTGCTCTACCGAGTGCAGCGGGAGGGGAAATTCCGCGTGCTCAAGGCACTCAAAGAGGAATACCGCACCGACCCTTTCTTCCAGGGCTTGCTCCGGAAGGAATTCGAAATCGGCTGGGAACTCGACCATCCCGGCATCTGCAGGACCTTTGATTTCCGGGAAGTGGAGGGCCTCGGCCCTTGCATCGAACTCGAATGGGTGGATGGCTGTACGCTCGAGGAACTCTATGCCAACGGTCCCGTGGCCCGCGAGCTGGAGGTACAGATCTTCGCAGAAATCTGCGACGCCCTCTCCTACCTCCACCATAAGCAAGTGTTCCATCGCGACCTGAAGCCCGAAAACATCCTGATCACGCACAAAGGCTCGCATTGCAAACTCATCGATTTCGGCCTCTCCGACACCGATACGCACGCCACCCACAAGGAGTCTGCCGGCACCGTGGTCTATGCTGCGCCTGAAGTGCTGCGCGGCGACCCGGCCGATGCACGCAGCGACATCTTCTCGCTGGGCCGCATCCTCTTCGAGGTTTCGGACCGCTTCACGGGCGTCGCGCTCAAGTGCATGGACCGCAAGCCCGAAAAACGCTATGCCTCGACCGACGAGGTGAAAGCCGCCCTGCTGCGCAAGCGCCCAACCTGGATCTGGTGGGCCATCGCCGGCCTCGCGCTGGTCGCATCCGTACTGGCCGGCGGCTATCTCTTCAGCCGCGGTACGCAAGCCGACCCCAAGGCCACGCCCGATTCAACCGCCATCCCGCAGCCGCCACTTTCCCAGAATCCGACAACTGCCCCGACATCTCCCGCCGCCCCAGGAAACGACGACATCAACGACCTCTTCGAAGAGGTCTCCAAGCAGATTGTCGATGCGCAGAAGCGTTAGGTGAAGCTTCGCTAATTACGGGCATTAATCAGGCTGACTGTCAGTTTGAGCATCGTATCCATCTCATCCATACGGCTCTCGGCAATCATCAGCGTAAGCGCGACGAGGGCATTGTCCGCAATTCGCTTGCGGCCATCCTCGCTATAAAGCACTCCATTTTTATCCATGAACCAAAGGAAAAGCGTAGCGGCGATCCGCTTGTTTCCATCGCTGACGCTGTGGTTTTTCGTGACCAGGTAGAGCAACATCGCCGCCTTCTCTTCGATAGACGGGTATAGTTCCCGTCCATCCCAGGTCTGATAGATCTGGCCAATGGAACTGTGAAACGACTGATCCTTCTCATTGCCGAAAAGTGAGCTCTCTCGCCGAACTTTGCTTTCAGTTCATGAATCACGGCCATCGCATTTTCATAGGTCGCATGAAAACGCTCCGGCCCCGTCGTCTGTTCAATCTTGAGTGTCTGGTAATCATAGCTGTCGAGCGTGTCAAGCGCATAGGTATAGTCCTGGACAACATCGAAGACCGACCGGACCTGATCGGCATCCTGTTCCTTTAGTTCCACATAATTCATCGTTCGCCCCATCACAGATACCAGTTGCTTCAGTTCTTCGTACTTCTGCTGGGCCAGGTCGTTCTTGACGGCAAAGCCGTGGATGAGGTAGTCTTTTAGGACACTGTTCGCCCAAATCCGGAACTGTGTCCCGCGCTGTGACTTGACCCTATAGCCGACTGATATAATGACATCCAGATTATATAGTTCAACCTCTCCAGTCTGTGTCTTTCCTTCTATCGCACCATGCCGAGTGGTATATGCATTTTTTGCACATACCACATTCCGGTCTAATTCTCCTTCTTGAAAAATATTGCGGATATGTCTGGTTATCACCGTCCTGTCTCTTTGAAACAGAACTGCCATCTGGGCCTGCGTCAGCCAAACCGTCTCATTCTCCAGCTTGACATCCAATTGCGTCTGTCCGTCTTCGGTCTGATAGAGGATCACTTCGCCTCTTCCGGGAAAAACATTCGTCTCCATATCGCATCTATTTTCGACAAAGATACTACGTCAATCCCGGGCAGGGCCGACAAAAAAGCAATTATTTCAACGAGAAAATAAAAAGTTTCTACGGCTCGATGCGCAGCAGCGTCAATCCGCCATTGTTACCGGCGATGTAGGCCGGCGTGTATGCACCGTCTCGAAGGATGCGAGGGATAAAGAGCGGATAGCCTTTCATCAGATGGGACAGTTCGAAGCGGTCGCCGGGAAGCAGTTTGGAATTCTCGCTGGCCGTCACCTCAAATGCGCCGCCGCCCAAGTGTTTCAACGTGACCAGGCGGTTGGGATTCCAGCCGATCAGAATTAGGACACCCGGCTGCAGGTCTGCGCTGTACACTGCCTTGTCTGTCAGGAAATTCGAGGCGAACGCCTCGGTAGTCTTGAGGCTGTCGCAGAAGACACGGAAGTCGCGATGCCCGATGAAACGGCAGAGAATGTCGAGCGTATCCTTGCGCGGCGAAGGATGGCTCGTCACATAGCCCCACATCCGCTTGAGCGTCGAAGCGCTCAGCAGCTCGCCCGTCTCGTGCTCGATAAACACAGACAGCGCCTCAAAGTCCGTCGAGGTCGCCACCCGCCGCCCATAGTGCTTCTCCACCTGGGTGAGGAGGTAGTTCAGTTCGGGTATATGCTTCGTTCCCATTGAGTACAAAGATACATGCTCGACTCGATTTGGTCAAGTCCAGATTGGTTCATTGGATTAAACATAGCCGCGACAGGACTATGGCCGGCCAATCGGTCCTGTCGCGACAATGTTTTGCGTCAGACTCCTGGCTCCGCACTAATAAGAACCATAGCGATGAAAAATGGTCACCTGTCACGAGAGAAGATATTTGTTAATAAGCCAATAATTGCAGAAAAAATCATAGCTAAAACTGCTCCTCCAAGAACTTGCTCCAAATCTATCCCCAGTTTTTCGTACGTCCATTGTTTAGAAGAATTCCATACTTTTCCAAGGGGCATGAACTCTTTCCCCGGGTATAACAATCCGAGCACCCAAGCAACAATCCACCAGATCAGTAATACGAAGATAATCAAAGGCGATAAACACATGGTCAAAACAATCAGAAAAGAATAGACAAAAACATCAATAACCCATTTAAAACAGCCGTTCATCGCATTGACACTGTCGGCATATTGTGGTTTATCTGATGCGCGAGGATTCTTTTGGGGAAACGCGATACTTGACGGGTTCTCCTCACTTCTTTGTTCACTCCTGCGCTCAATTCCTGTTTCGTAACTCCTCTGACCAGGGCACTGGGCAACATTGTCCTCCTTTGTTTCGTCGAGTTTCACAATCAACACTTTTCTGCTACCCAGTCTTTGCTGTGGGGCTATGAACCCAGCAACTACAAGTTGATCAAGAATCCGTGAGGCCCTGTTATAACTAATGTTCAGTTTTCGTTGCAAAAAAGATGTAGAAGCTTGCTGATACCGTACAACAAGCCGCGCAGCCTCATCGAACAGCGAATCCCTAATCTCTGATGTCGTGGAAGGATGACAATAGTCCGGTGAATAGTCTTCTATTTCATCATCACACAGATCGTCAGAGGCGAAAACGTCTTCATCTCTACAATAATCATCTGACCTCATTGCTTCTGGGATGCTTTATACAAATCTTCGAACTCTTTTATAAGATCAGCCAACCAATGAGCTATTTCAATATCTTGTGTCTTTGCGTTTTCACTAGTTTCTCTCGTTAAATCTTTTCCTTTTTTTCTGAAGAAATAGTTTACCAGGACAAAAGCCATGATACATGCAACAATTGACCATCCCAATGCCTCATCCGGAATAAAAGACCCGGCGAGGATAGCTAAAACTAAAGAAGTCAGGCATCCAATCCCAGCTCCCCGTTTATTATATTTGTTTAGTATCTCCTTGTCAGCTGCTTGTGCCGCGGACACATTCTTTGTCTGTTCGAATATATTTGCCTTCTGTTCAAGCTTGTCATAATATAACGCCACCTTTTCCTTCTCCCAGTATTGTCCTCTGACAATGTAATCAACACAGATAAGATCAATCATATCATACTTGACAGTGAACTTGAGCAACACAGAATCTGCATCGTCGTTGTCATCATCGGTATCGAAAGAAAAATGAGCCTCTGCGCCTCTTATCGAATAGAGATAATCAAAGGGGAATGATATCGTCATTACATCTTCAAATTCATTCTTCATGCCTGAAGCATGCGTTGACTTCTCAATTGTCGATTCAGGGAATGTGGGCTGAATCAAGAGAGAGGGATTCTTCATCTCTCTATTTTTAGATCTATTGAAAAACACCACATCCATTTTAAAATGGCCGGGGTCTTTATCTACGGCATAAAATACCAGTTTTGCGGTTGTTTCCTTTTCCGCCTTGTCAATTTGTTTATTGGCTTCTTTTTCTTGTTCTACTTCAGCCACTGCCCCAACTACAGAATCGAAAACTCTGGATCCCGTAGATGATAAATTGGCTCTTTGCGGCATAAATTGGTTAACGAGATTAGGATTATTATGGAATCCTGAATCGATTATTTTATCCGCCGTTATTTCAGCGATTACATAGCCATTTCTATATTTTGGCTCTTTCCGCTGCAGTCTATATGTAGACAACGACCTTCGATAAGCACCTTTTAGAGAATCCAGCCCGTCAATCTGTTTCATGCTATTGGGTATCTTGCCATTTGGCATTTCCTCATCCACACCTTTCTGCTGCGCCATTTCCTGCAGGCTGTTTTGTAATGGTTCCTGTATAGCAGACTGTCTACATTTCTCTTGTTCATTATGAAAAACTCCGTCTGACTTTGTCTCAAATGTAAAACTCGTGGAGCCGTTCAACCCATAAATTGCTTGTACAGCGAATGTAATTAATTGGGTCGCGCCAATATAGTCTTCTCCATAATCAACGTGGCACTCTTTCAGTAAGTCACCAGATAAATCAATGTCGTCGATTTTGAATAAATTGAAAATATCGGTTCTTTTAAACTTTTTCCAATAGGGCAAGTCTGTCTCCCGCTCTGGAAAGAATCGTAAATAAACAACCAGATGCGCAATGTCGGAGGGAAAACTTTTCCCAACAACTTGAACATTGACCCCTGTATCGGAATTCAAATCGGTATATGCAGTTTCACCTGAATACCTTTTTTGAAACTCAATATTCATTTTCAGCGCTTGTTCAAGACCTGCGATCGGTAATAAGCCTTTGTCCTTCATCTCCTTCTTAATAAGCGTTTTTGCCGTTTCCAGATCAATTGGTTCCCCCCGATCTGGATCAAAACCCTTATCAAAGGCCTCTTTAACAGAGTTTTCTACCGAATTGTCCCCCAAGAGATACTTTATTAGATTCCAATTCTCGGATACATCTGAGGCGAAAGAGCCGCGTATATCATAGCCGTTAAACCTGATACTTATACGGGTTCCAGGAGTCAAAATATCCGCTACTTCAGGTGTTAAACGTACTCGGTATGCCAAAGAGAAGATAAACCTGGTGTATTTGAAAGAATAATGCCACGGCCAGGCGTCCACCTCGATTCCTGTCTGCTTTTTATATTGTTCAAATTGATCAAAGTAAACAACTTCTTTTCGTTCATGAATTGTATCGTATTCTGCATTAACATTAAACTCTTCGATCCGCTCTGCGTCCAAAGCATAACGTCTCCCATCAGGCGTTATTGCGTAGATTTGAAAACCGTTGATTTTTCTCAAACTCACGGTACTATTTAGAAGTACAAGCATTATGGCTTGCTTCTTTCCCTCTCTCTCGTATGTTCCAAGATGACAGGACACGGATGATATTTGCCTTGCTTTATTTGTCTCATAGTCCAACATATATTGAAACAGCCCTTTGAGAAAACTCGCTCTTTCTGCTATCAACCTATTTTGCATTTCCTCTACGGAGATAGTAAATCCTCCCTGATGGTCAGAGTATTTTGAGACATACAAATGACTAAGTTCTGACGCCAGCGCATCCATGATCTCTTGCTGCTGGCTTTCATCCTTGCCAAAAGCGGCTTGCATAATACTATTTAACGTGTCACTGCTGATTCTAGGTACATTAATGTCAAATCCATTTAGTTGATCAATGTTTACCTTTTGCAATTCCTCATCCGTATAAGTCTGTTCGAAAAAAGCGGGGGTATATCTAATAACTGACGCGTCTCCAACAAACTCATCTCCCATCTGTTTCTCTTTCAAATATTCATCTATTTTGCGTGTGATAATCGGATCCATAATGTTTTAATCTTTTCTTATCCTTTGACTCTGTTTTGCAAATTACAAATAGCTACTGTTTTATTTTGCGCGAATGTCCATAATCTTCTGGGGATTCAAATAATTGTACCTAAAACACGTAAATTCCTTAAAACGCGAAGGCCGCGAGGAGAGTCGGCGTATAATTTCCAAAACAAAGAAAGACAATCATGCCTCTATGGAATTTACCAGCAGATACACAAGGCTCTCTGTTTCGGAAATCGAAAGTTTGTGAAACAAGGAAAGGCCATATTCTTGCTGAAATTCATGAAATGCACGACCACGTTAGGTGCTGACGCTCCCTTGCATGGGTTAGTTCAATTATGGCTCTTAAGATACTCTTTGCAAATAAAAATGACAGACGGCCAGAACACTTTTTTCGTGCAACCAAAATATTTGTAATGCTGGGATAACTCCACCGTTTTCATCTCCGGATTCTTTTTCACAAAGTACACGAAACTCTGCCATTTGTCAGATGTGAGGATGTATTGAGCCTCATATTTTGCCTTTTCTCCACTCATTAGCAATAAGGATCCCGCAAAATGCCATACTCTAAAAGGGACTTTGCTTCTGCCGCCATATTTGGAGATATAAATCGGTTTATCCTGGGTAGGATTCTGATCTTTAATCCAACGTAATACGTTAAGGTAAGGGAATAGGGTAATATCTCATAGTAAGAATTATACATCCATAACCAACTGATTTTTAGGCGAGAAGATCGATGATAAGCGTTAAAAACGCCTCCGATAATATTGGCATGAGGATCCAGCGGTTGTCGTTTTGCCACTGGTCTGTGTGCATCTTGCACGATCATAAGGATCCATCTCTACTGATCCGCTGTTTAACCTCTCGATTCTTCCCGTAAAAAAAGAACAAGTAGCACATTTTCTTTCGTCAAATCGATAAAACATAACCAATTACACTTATTCGTGTCGTGCGCAACTTTTTGTTTATTATTAACTTGAATTTAGGTAATCTTTTTATCTATTCCACCTTCTGAACTCCCACAAGAATGGAGGAACTCCAGTCCTTTCGCGCACAATCTTGCTCAACAACTCCTGATAGCGAAGATATTCTTCTTCTTTCATCCGGCTCCATCTCGTGAGGGGTCGCTCTAACTGGAAATCCTCAAGTGCCAGTTCCATAATAATAGAATCAATCGGTATATGCAAGAATTCTAGGATGCCAGCGGTCTTCTCGCTGTCTATTACGGAAAGATATTTTAAACCCATATTCACCCACTTCTGCGCTTGTCCATAGTGGAACGGGACATTACTGTCTGTATAAATCTTAACGATTGCCCGACAGAGTTCTTGATGCCATGCATCGAAAAGGCTTTGTGTTACATCCGATTTCTTCAGCAATTCCAAGACTTGAGTCTTTATCAGCCTAACAGATTTGGTCCTCAATGCATCTCTTTCTTTTTCAGAAATTGACTTTGCTTTTTTGAATTCAATCGTTCGATTCAAATCCAAATAAGCCGATTGGGCAGCGGCAAAAAGTGGATCTTCCACATTCCCAAAATAAGCATTTAGCAAAAAAGCCGCTATGTCATCGGCGCTAAGTGAATCTTTCATCTTTATAATTTTTTTGAGTATTACAAAGAAAAACCATCAGTTCCCAAAAATCAAGTTCACAATGGTCCATTTGCAGGATGAGGAGAGGCTTTCTGCCGAATAGGCGCAAGGGAAGGGGCTTTGAGAGCACCTCTGACGCGGGTGGCGGTGCGCCAGGAGCCGATATCAGGCCCTGGCGCACGATTGCAGCAAATTCGTATCTGATTATCAGATATTTACAAAAACTATTGTGCGGCTATTTGGCAGAAGTAACGAGATGCCCGGTTCAGCCGGACAGGGGCGTACCTGTCGAGACGCACAGGACAGCAGATAAGACTACTGGACATGACGGACGAAACGGCGGCATTGTAGATTTCGTCATTATTGTGTATTTTTGTAATAAGACGACACGCGAATGGCCATGAAGACAAACAAGCAGACAAAGATGAGAGCTTTACACTTTGTTGTTTTGTTGCTGGAACTCCTTGCCGCCTGCTCCCCAGACCCCAAGGCGGGTGATTTTGCTGCGCCGAAACTGGGTGCGGTGACGGTGGAGGCGGAGGCGTTCCGGGCTTGGGTCTCTTGCCCGGTGAGCGGGAGTTTGGCGGGTGTGTCTGCCTGCGGACTGCGGTTTGGCGATGCTATGCTTCGCGAGGTCCCTGCCACTTGGGAGAACGGTTCACTGAAAGCTGAGATCAAGGGGCTCCGGTCCAACACGGACTACCATGCGGAGTTCTTCCTCACAAACGGAGCGGGAACCTTAACCAGCGAGACCTCCTTCCACACACTGGACGGGCCTGAAACTGTGGAGATTCCCGACCCAGTCTTCCGCCGGTATATCCTGGCGAACTATGACACAAACGCTGACGAGGTCCTGACCGTTCTGGAAGCCTTGACGGTAAGTCGGATCGAAGTGTGCACCGATTCCATCTCTTCGCTCAGGGGCATCGAAAAGATGGAACGCCTGCAAGAACTCATAGCGCAAGGAAACTGGAGCCACGGCTGGCTTCACGAAATCGACCTGTCCGGCAACCCGCTACTCCGTTGTTGCAAGCTGGATGACAACCAGTTGCACACAGTGGACTTGTCGGCCAATCCCATACTGGAAGAATTCGGCATCGGAGGGAACCCACTGCTTTCCATTGATTTTTCCCACAATCCACGGCTATGGAGCATCGGGATGAACAATGTCCCGCTGGATTATCTGCCCGATATGACCTTCCTGCCTTTGGAAAGCCTGCATTTCGACCATGTGGCCCGATTTATTCCGGAAGACTATTTCCGCCATTTCCCGAAAATGGGCGGTTGCAACATCGGACTCTATGAGGGACGTCACATCGATTTCTCGCAATGCACGCAGCTGAACAGCGTCTGGTGCTACGGTTCGCCCAATCTGGAAGAGCTTGACCTGACAGCCTCGACCTGTACGGTGTTTGATTGGATACAGGCTGGAGACTGCCCTCGCCTCCGTCATATCTACCTACGAAAAGGATCGACTGTCAATCACCTGTGGAAGGATGATCAAAGGG
>JAEEGK010028904.1_pt1 | contig 11088 bp, 7 predicted proteins | sample 8958771 | NCBI WGS metagenome assembly JAEEGK01 (sample SAMN16246547, study PRJNA631951) | gut metagenome | biome: gut microbiome; feature: rumen; material: SC-attached | host: Bos | place: Iran: Karaj | collected 2018-10 | reverse complement strand
AAAGATATTTCTATCTTGAAAATAATACTTATAAAACAGCAACAAGCCGTTATTCAGGAGAACGCACACAGATTAGTGTAAACGGTACGCTTGCAGCTCAGGGTACCGCAGAAGGGACACAGTATTTTACAACCGACCTGTTTGGAAGTGTTTCTTCCGTTACCGATAATTACGGTTACAAGCTTGGAGAATACACATACGATGTTTTTGGTTCCCTTGTACAGGGAGACTTGTCCGGAGCAACGGACTTCGGTTATCTTGGAAAGCAGAAAGATTCTACTTCAAAGCTTTATAACTACGGTTACAGAGACTACTCTCCGCAGTCTGCACGATTTACTACAGTTGATCCGATTCGTGATGGAACCAACTGGTTTACGTATGTAAACAATGATCCGGTGAACTTTGTGGATTTATGGGGGTTGGCATATCGTGATAGATATGGTGTTTGGCATTCTGCAAGTGATAATTCATACAATGATATTAACAAATTAAGAAAAGCAATTAATAATCATTTAGGTGAAACATATGTATGGGGTTCAAATGATTGTGATATTTGGACAGAAACTGTTGTTACAGAAGCAGAACCAAATACGACTCTTGTAAATGATTGGGGAATCGCAAAAGATACAAACGCTGAAGGGCATAGAAAGAATCTTTCAAACAATCTTGAATCAAAATTAAATGAAAGAGGAAATTATATTGGAATACAGGAAAATGATGAGGGGACAGGAATCCATGCTTTAATAGTACAATATAATAACGACGGAACAGTTGATGTTTCTCAATGTACTAGCAATCCACAGCACGGTGGAAGATATGAAAAGGATCCTGGTTACTCTGAAACTGTAAATTATGAGAACCCTAATCAATTTTATAAAGATGGATGGGGAAATATGGAATTCTATAATCTTAATAATTCGAAAGGGTGTTCAAAATGACAAAAAAAAATATAATAAGCATATATTTATTAATTACAATTGTTGGGGCAATATATTCAACAGAGAAACCAAAGAATCTTTTTCCAATAAAAAAAAGATTACCTGGAAATTCTGTTAAGTATGAAGTGGCTTATATTGATTATGACGGAAAATTAATGATTCCATTTGAATATTCATGGGGATCTGTTTTTGAGAATGGTATAGCTGCTGTTACAAAAAATAAACAAGACTTTTTGATTGATAGTAATAATACAATAATAAAAGAATTTCCGTTGAAATATAATTTGTTCAATGGGTTTTCAGAAGGGTTATGTATTATTATGGATTCTGAAACTGAGTTATATGGATATATAAATTATGAAGGCGAAATAGAAATATCAATTCAGTATACTTATGCTGAAGATTTTTCTAATGGAATAGCAAAAGTTTTTAAAGGAAAACAGTCTTTCTATATAAATAAAAAAAATGAAACAGTTACTCAAGAAACAAAAATACAAGACACAGAGTATAAAATCTTTTTTGATGAAAGAACAAAACTTAAAGGCTTGAAGAACTCAAAGGGGGAAATAATTATTCCTGCAAAATATTGGGATTTATGGATGCCAACAAAATGTGGATTATGTGTGTTTGCAAATAATGTAGACAATTTATCTTATGGTGTTATAAATCTAAATAATGAAATTATTTATCCCGAGGGGACATTTTTTGAAATGCATGGATTTAAAAATGGAATGGCTGTCTTCTCTCCGAGAAATAACAACGGTGGGTATTTAAGAGAAGATGGTAGAGTATTTTATTTTAAAGATTATTAAATATAAGACAAAGCCAAAAGCCCCGGGGCGTTGCGGGGGCTGATATAAAACCAATGCCCCCGCTCGAAGGGGTGGCGGAAGACCGCTCTGCGGGCTGAAGCCAGGGGAAGGCTTTCCCCTCTATTTTTTATAGAATTCTAGAAAAAAATTTGCTTTTCTCTTTAAATTAATAGATAATATATATCTATCATATATGCGAAAGTGTTTATTAGTAAGTTTATTAGGATTTCTGTTTTCTCTACCATGCTTTGCTCAAAATGGATTTTTTGATAATTATGTTTATCAATCCTGGAGTGCCTTTGGTGGGCTTTCTGGAACAACAGCAAACGATATTTATCAGACTACAGACGGATATATAAACATTGGAACCTATGAAGGTCTTGTACACTTTGATGGAGTTGATTTTACAGCCTTTAACAGGTCTTTAGACAGTGATTTGAGCATTGTTTCTGTTCGTGTAATTCTTCAGGATTCGCACGGAAACTTGTGGCTTGGTTCAAACGACGAAGGTCTTCAAAAAATCTCCGAAACCGAAAACAAGCTTTATACTCTTGAAGATGGACTCCCAAACAGTTCTATTCGTGCCCTTACAGAAGATTCAGAAGGAAACATCTGGGTTGGAACCGCCGGTGGAGTTGTTTTTTTAACACCAGACGGAAAGCTTATGAACCCGCAGTTTGCTCCGGGAACAACGGCAAACGGTGTAATAGCTTCTCACATTTTTTGTGATAACGTTGGTCGCGTATGGCTTACAATTTCGAATGAAAACGGTTTCTTTTTGTATACAAACGGGGTTTTTCGACCGCTGCTAGAATTTGAAAAATTTGGCACTTATTTTGCAACAGCAGTTTACCAGGATAAGACTGGTGTATTCTGGATTGGGCTTGGAGATAAAGGCATTTGCCGTATGGTAAACAGTAATGCCACAAATATTCACACAGGAACAATTCTTGATACAGTTCCAACCACTACAATTCTTGAAGACAAGAAGGGTAATATCTGGTTTGGAACCGAAAAAGGGCTTGTGGTTCATTCCAACGGCGAATTTATTGAATATAAGGGTGCCGAAGAACTTGTAGGTTCAAATATAAACAAAATCATTCAAGACAGAGAAGACAATATCTGGTTTGCAACAGACCGCAACGGTATTGGAAAAATGACCCTGGGTAAATTTAAACTTAGTCGTCTTGGTGTTACCGTTAATGCTCTTGCCGAAGATGCAGATGGAAGGGTCTGGGCTGGAACAGATGCTGGTGTTTTCTGCTATAGAAATGATGAACTGGAAACAAATAAGCTTACAGAATTTACCAAAGGGCTTAGAATCAGGCACGTAGAAGCTACCAAAGATGGAAAGATTCTTGCAAGCTGTTATACTGCTCCGGGACAGATTTTATATGATGGAAAAAATATAAAGACCTGGTCTATGGATGAAGGTCTTGTTGGAAACAAGGTTCGTGTTGCCGTAGAAATTAATCCGCAGGAATATTATGTTGGTACAACTACGGGCTTGAGTATTATTCATGCGGATGGAAGTATAAACAATATCCGTCAGGCACAGGGGCTCGAAACAGAATATGTAATGACAATTTATAAGGATAGCCACGGAATTATCTGGATTGGAACAGATGGTGGTGGTATTTACCTTATGAAAAACGAAGAAGTTTTTGCAAGAATTACATCTTCTTATGGAATTGCCGGAAACGTAATATTTAAAATAACTCAGGATGCAGATAAAAATTTCTGGATTTGTACAGGAAGCGGCCTGACAAGAATAGAAGACTTTGATGCTTCTAAGGGATTGCGTTTTAGATGTGCAACTTTAAATTCAGAAACAGGACTTGGAACAAATTCTGTTTTTCAGGTTTTGTTTGATCAGCGCGGAAATGCCTGGATTACAAATAACCATGGTATTGCATCTATTTCGAAAGACGAGCTCATTAATTTCTTTAGCGCCAAAACACGCACTGTAAATACAAAATATTACAGCAAAAATGATGGACTTGATTCAGACGGGCCAACTTCTACAGCTCTTTCTTTAGTAGATAAAATGGGCCGATTGTGGTTTACAATGGTAGATGGAATAGCAATTTATGATCCTCTCAAAGTAAATCAGAACAACATAAGCCCTCTGATTCAGATTGAATCTATTTTTGTTGACAACGTTGAATACAAGGCAAACGATGAAATGTTTATCCTTAAACCTGGTACCAAACGTATAGATATTAAGTTTACAGGCTTAAGCTTTGATGCTCCGGAACGAATTCTTTTTTCGCACATGCTTACAAATTTTGATGCAGATTATTCTTCGCCAGATATGAATCGTGTAGTTTCTTACACAAATATTACACCGGGAAAGCATTCATTTGTTGTTTATGCAATCAACGGAAACGGCTTGAAATCCAATAATGATGAAGTAATGTTCTTGTGGCAAAAGCCGTATCTTTATCAGCGTGCGGGTTTCTGGGTTGTTCTGATTATTCTTATGATAACAAGTGCAGGTCTTTATTTCCGTTCTCGTGAACAGAGAATCAAAAAAGAAAATTTGAGACTCGAAGCTTTGGTAAAGCTTAGAACTGCAGCTCTTGAACAGGAAAAACATAAATCCGAAAATCTTTTGCGATCCATTCTTCCAGAAAAAATTGCCGACAAGCTTAAGAAAACAACCGGAAACAAATCGTTTGGAGAACACTTTGATAACGTTACGTTGCTGTTCTCTGATATTGTAGGCTTTACAACAATTTCGAGCGGTCATACAGCTAAAGAAATTGTAACCGCTCTTAATGAACTGTTCAGTCTTTTTGATGAACGTGCAAAACGTATGGGTGTAGAAAAAATTAAAACAATTGGAGACGCCTATATGGCTGCGTGCGGTATCCCGGAAGAAAATCCTGATCACGCAAGAATTATGATTATGTTTGCAAAAGGAATGTACGAGGATCTTGCAAAATATAATGAAACTGCAGATATTAAATTTAATATACGTATTGGTCTAAACTGCGGACCAGTAACTGCCGGTGTAATTGGTACTACCAAATTTATTTACGACGTTTGGGGCGACACGGTAAACGTTGCCAGCCGAATGGAAAGTGCGGCTAATCCTGGTGGAATAAGAATTACAGAAAGTTTAAGAAATGCTCTGGAAGGTTCTGAATTTAAATTCAGTGACCCGATTGAATGTAAGATTAAAGGAAAGGGTATGATGAAAACCTTTGAAGTCATCATCTGATTGTTTGCAGGGAAATACACAAGAAATGAAGATAAACGAAATAAAAATTAAAAAAGCTTTGTTACTGATTCTTACTGCAGGACTTATGACTCTTTGTTCCTGTGCAAAAGATGAGGATAAATATGTAAAAATAGGTTTGCTCCATTCAACAACCGGCTCCATGGCTGTAAGTGAAATTCCTGTTCTTCAGGCAGAGCTTATGGCTATTGAAGAAATAAATAATTCTGGCGGAGTTCTTGGACATAAAATTGTGTTTGTTCAGGAAGATGGACGCAGCGATCCAAAAGTATTTTCTGATAAAGCAACCAAGCTTATTGAAACAGATAAGGTTGCAGCTATTTTTGGCTGCTGGACCTCTGATTCACGCAAAGCTGTAAGAACTGTTGTAGAAGATCATTATAATCTTTTGTGGTATCCGCTTCAGTATGAAGGAATGGAAGCAAGTCCAAACATTATGTATATTGGTGCAGCTCCAAATCAGCAGATTGTTCCTGCAATAGATTATTGTGTAGAAAATTTTGGAAAACGCATGTATCTGCTTGGAAGCGATTATGTTTTCCCTCAGACTGCAAACAGAATCATAAAGGCTCAGCTCAAACCAATTAATGGAGAAATTTTGGGAGAGCAATATGTTTCAATGACAGAAAAAGCTTTCTATAACATTATTGAAGATATAAAAGAAAAGCAGCCGGATGTTATCATAAATACTTTAAACGGTGAATCAAATATTTATTTTTTTGAACAGCTAAAAAAAGCCGGTATTGATACAGAATCAATTCCTGTTATGAGTTTTTCAATTGGAGAAGCCGAAATCAAAAAAATTGGTGCCCAGAACTGTGCAGGAAACTATGTTGCATGGTCTTATTTTGAAACTCTGGAAACAACAATTAACGGACGATTTGTTCAGAATTATAAAAAACTCTATGGTTCAGACTGCACTGTTGGAGACCCTGTAGAAGCCGGTTATACCGCTGTTTGGCTGTGGGCTGCATCCTGCGAAAAAGCCGGCAGTTTTGATGTAGAAAAGATTCGTATTGCTGCAAAGGGAATGTCTTATATTGCTCCGGAAGGCATGGTTACAATCGAAGGTTCAAATCAGCATTTGAACAAGAGGGCAAGAATAGGTCTTATTAAGGAAGACGGTCAGATAAAAGAAATATGGTCTTCTAATACAGTTATTCGCCCGGATCCATATCTTAGTACTTATGACTGGGCTCGCGGGCTTTAATCCCAAATTTTGCCAATTTTAAAATGACAAATTTTCACAACTTGTAAAGGTCACGCAGATTCACTAAAATATTAATTATGAGTAAAGAAAACGAATTATGCCCTTGTGGTTCGGGCAAAACTTATGCTGAATGCTGTGAACCAATTATTAAAGGAAAAACAAAGGCTCCAACTGCAGAAGCCTGTATGCGTGCACGCTATTCCTCTTATGTAAAGCACGAAATTGATTACATTATCAATTCATGTGTTGAAGGCGAAGAAGTAGGCGAAATTGATCGTAAGGCAACAGAAGACTGGAGTAAACAGTCTCAGTGGAATGGGCTTAAAATTCTTCGTACCGAAAAAGGTGAAAAGGATGATGAATTTGTTGTTGAATTTGAAGCCGATTATACTCTTCACCAGATGCACGATGTTCACCACGAAATTTCTTTGTTCCGTAATATTAACGGAGACTGGAAATATGTTGCAGGAAATGTAATTCCAACAACAGTAAAGCGTGTTGGTGTTAAAGTTGGCCGCAATGATCCATGTCCTTGTGGAAGCGGAAAAAAATACAAGCAGTGCTGCGGACGCTAAATGGCAATTATAACCGGCTTTCATGCTATTGAAGAAAAAATACGTTCTCTTCCAAAGGATTCTAAACCAGATTTTAAACTTTATTTTAGCAAGCCGGGTCCACGTGTAAAAAAGATTTTAGAAGAGGCTAAGAAGGCTGCAGTTACCTGTGAACAGACGGACGATAAAACTCTTGATTCACTTGTAAGTTCTCTGGATAAAAGCCTGCGGGACCACAGAGGTCTTGTTATGGAGCTTTTGGGAAAAACCGCAGCCCCTTCTAACCTTGTTGATTTTGATGCATGGCTCAAGCAGTTTAATGCATCTGGCAAAGAAGCCGCTACAGTAGTAATTCTTGATAAAATTACAGATCCACACAATGTTGGCGCAATAATCCGAAGCTGCGACCAGTTTGGAGCAGCTCTTGTGGTTGTGCCAGAGCATAATTCTGTAACAAATATTGCTTCAAACGAGGTAATTGGTCGTGCAAGTGCAGGAGCAAGTGCCTGGGTTCCGGTAACAGTAGTAAAAAACCTTGTACGAACCGCAGAACAGCTCAAGGAAGCAGGCTTTTGGATTTACGGAGCAGATGCAGGTGGTCAAAGCTGTACACAGATGACTTTTGCAAAAAAATCTGCGCTTGTAATGGGCAGCGAAGGTTCTGGAATTGACGCACTTTTGCACAAAACCTGCGATTCCATTGTTTCAATTCCAACCTGCGGTAAAATTGACAGTTTGAACGTTTCGGTTGCGGCCGGCGTTTTATTATATGAACTGTATAGAAAAAGTTTGTAAAAAACAGGAGGCATAAAATGGATATTCCAAAGACCCTTAAAGACGTACAGAATTCGATTCAGGATGTTACAGAAACAATCCAGGACGAAATTGCTCTTAAGGCAAAAAGAAAAACCACTTTAAAATCTCTTAAATTAAAGAAAAAATACCGTCTGCGCAAGCTTAGACAGGATTATGAAAAGAATGTAAGAGAAATTCATATTCAATATTCAAAAAATCCGGAGCGTCTTAAAGCAAAATATGCTGCCGATGATTATGCCCGCTCTGAACGTAAAAAAGCACGTGCACAGCGCCGTATTTCACAGGAGCAGAAGGCTATAGAATTCCTGGAAAATGAGCGCGCCCTTTCTACAAACGAAGAAATTGCATCTTCAATTGTTCAGGGAATTGGTGCTGCTTTGTTCATTGCAGCCCTCGCAATTCTGGATACCCTTGGTGCCCGTGATGGAATGCCTTTCCGCAGTTTTACAATTGTGTGCTACACACTTTATAGTGCCTGTATGATTTTGATGTATATTTTCAGCTGTCTTCAGCATGCAATTACATCAATGTTCCCAAAAATTGTAATGGATAGACTTTCCCATATTTTTGTTTTCTTAAGTATGGGCTTTTCTTATACAACTTATACAATCACAAAAATTCAAGGGCTTCCAGGCTGGATAATTTTTGGATTTGTATGGGCCGTTTCTGCTATTGGAGTAATTTTCTACGCAATTTCGGGAAGAAAGCATCTTAAACTGAACAAGGTTCTTTATGCGCTTGCAGGTGTATCATTGTATACAATGACCGGATCGTTGTATCATAACCTTCCTGCATACAGCTTTGGAATGCTTATTTGTTCGGCAGTGTTCTATACTATAGGATTTTTGTTTTACAACCTTAGAAAATTCCGCTTTTTGCACTTTGTCGGCAACCTTTTCTTTCTTGCCGCCAACGTTTACATGTTCTTCTCGTTGTTCTTTATCGGTTTCTAAGTTGCCCCTATTCCTAAACTCTGCTATAATAAGGAAATAACCCTAGAGAAATGAGTATATTTCAGAGTATTTCCGAGTTTTTGGAATCAATATTTAAACGATCCTCACCAGAAGTTCAAAAAAAACAGCAGTTAAGAAAGCTGGAAACAGAGCTTAAAGACTCCAGGCCTGTAATTTATAAAAACGGCAATCTTGAGCCAAATTTTGCAGAAGCAATTTACAGCCTTTATAGAAATACCAAGGTCCTGGATGATCTTTTTATTACAACGGTAAGTTCTGCAGATACTCTCCGCCAGCACAGATTCGAGGCTCAGCTCATTATGACCGCATATTCTCCTGAATATCAGGAGCTTATTGCAAGTCTTTCTTATGAAGCCCGAAAAGAAGCAATCCTGAATGAAATTCAAAATGCAGATAGAATGTATATTACCCAGCGTACTAAGTGTGAAAAAATCTTAAAGGAGCTTAATTCAGACAGCTTCCGTCGTGTAGACAAGGATATTCTTTCGCTCCGTCAGCTGGTAGATTTTTGTCATATTACTTTTGCGCCAATCCTTCAGGTTTTTGATTTGAACTTTAAACCGGGTGATTTTACTTATCAGCCAAATTACAGCGAAATTCCTCTTACAAAGGCTATAAATCTTCTGGAAGACATTTACTATCAGGTTTCGGGAATGAAGATTACAACTTCTACTGCAGACCAGGTTATTGCAATTGCACAGCTTAAAAGAGGCGGAATTCTTTCAAACGAAGAAAGCGATGTTTACGTTTCGAGCCTAAAGAAAATAAATTATGTAATTTCCAAGGTTTTGACAGTAGACAAGCTAAAAACCCTTATCCGCCTGGCAAAACAGAATGTTACCTATGAACCCGAAGTTGCATCTTATACCGGTTCGCCACGTCAGGAGTTTGCAAACATCTTCCAGGATCGTTTTGATGCCGATGAACAGAGAATTAAATCAGAAATTCAGGATGAGCAGATTACAAACGAAGTTTCTACACTCTTTAAGAATACAACTTTAGATACGCTTTTTGGCTACAACCAGGATGCAAACATAATGCTGCAGCCAACAATTTCGCTTTCATTCCAATGGATTCTTCCTATGCGTATTCTTAAAACCTTCCTGCGCATTTATCTTTCTGAAGGAATAAAGAGCCTTTTAAACGATATTGTAATTGAAGGATTCTTTAACAATCCAACATATAAATCTGTTTTTTCTACAACTGTTTATGCAGCTATAAATGCAAGCCAGAAGCTTCAGGAATTCGAAGACAGCTTTGGAAATGACCAGAGAAACAGTATTGCTGTTATGCAAAGTTATGTTCAGGACAGTCATAAAGACAAGGATTTCTTTAGAAAACTCGAAAAAATGGTTGTAACAACAAACAATGAGGCCCACGAACTCATGCAAAGTATTTCTGCTACGTTGTGGACCTTGTATAGAAACCTGGATGAGCTGCTTGCCGATTCCAAAAAGCCTTCCAGCGAAATAATTTCTAATCTTAAGGTTCTGATGATTTCTTCAAGAAATAAGGAAAACACCAATAATCTTGAAATTCAGTATCCTGATTGGAAAATATTTTTTGAAATTATGAAAAACTATGTTATTATTAATACAAGCGGAGATGTTCAATAATGGATTTTGATTCAATTATCAAAAATATTAATTCTCAGTCTGCAGCCCATGCGGATAATCCTACTTCGAGGACGAAGGATAAGGATATTCTTGAGCAGTCAAATTATTACGAAAAACGTATTTATGATCTTGAACAGCTCATTGATATAGCCAAATCTTTCTGTTCAACACTGGATTTTTCGAACCTTCTTGAATCCATCGTTTACATTTGTATGGCACAGATGCACGTTCTTGGTGCCGAAATTTTTGTCCGCGACCCTATTACTAATGACGTATTTAATCTTGAAACTTCAAAGGCAATGAGCACAGGAAAGAAGCTTTCAATTCCTGTTGCTTCTTCCATTACAACCTTTATGCTTGAATCAAAAAAGCCTGTTACCTTTACTGAACTTAAAGAAAAGATTACAGATGATGATGCAAGCATGCAGCTTCTGGCAAATCTTAATCCAACTCTTATTGTTCCTCTTATAGAAAAGAACAATCACTTAAGTGGAATTCTTATTCTCCAGGAACGTATTGCAATTGAAGAAGAAACAACTTACACCGAGTATGAGCAGAACATGATTATGTCTATTGCATCTTTAGCTACCGTTGCAATTAACAACGCTTCGCTCATGGAAATGTCTTCTACAGATATGATGACACATCTTAAGCTCAAGTACTTCTTCTTTAATCAGCTTACAGAAGCAATTGATAAAGCCTTCCAGCAGGAAGAAAACATTGCTGTTCTTATGTTTGATATTGACTTCTTTAAGAAGTTTAATGATACCTATGGTCACGAATGCGGCGACTTTGTTCTTATTTCTGTTGCAAATCTTATTAAATCAAGTTTGCGTGAAACAGATATTGCAAGCCGTTATGGTGGAGAAGAATTTACCATTTTGCTGCGTAAGGGTAACAAGTCAGAAGCCATGAAGGTTGCAG
>JAEEGK010028903.1_pt1 | contig 11088 bp, 3 predicted proteins | sample 8958771 | NCBI WGS metagenome assembly JAEEGK01 (sample SAMN16246547, study PRJNA631951) | gut metagenome | biome: gut microbiome; feature: rumen; material: SC-attached | host: Bos | place: Iran: Karaj | collected 2018-10 | reverse complement strand
AAGTTGGAAGCTTGTTCAGAAGAACAGGAACCTTTGAATCCTTTTGAACGAGCTTGGCGAGAGGCTTGTCTTTGCTTTCTGCCTTAACTTCAAAAGGAATCTTAATTGCAATGTTTATGTCGTTATCAGTAATGCCAAAGTTGATTTCGCTGAGCTCGTTTGTTGTAAGAGACTGGGTGAGTGTCTGAATGTACTGGTTGTCTTCTTCGAGTAATGAAAGCAGCTTGTTGCCGTCTGCAGTGATTCGGATTGGCTGAGTGAGCGGCTGTTTAAGGAGCTTGAGCTGTTCCTTTGAATAATTTGATTCGTTATTGAGTGCAAGACTTGTGTGAAGAATTGCCTTGTCGTTAGTTACTATAAAAAGATTTTTGTACGGTTTGAAGTAATAAATTGTATCGTCCATTCTGTATTCAAAGCAGGATTCGTTTCCGGCCATTGCATATACAAGATTAGGGATGGAGAAGAAACGGTAAACAACAGGTGTTAAGCGTGTGGCGGCCGAAAGAAAGCCCATGTCTACAACGGCAAGGAAGGAATTTTCTTTGTATAGGGCGGCATCTACTCGGCGCGAAAGTGCATAAGAAACAAAATAATTATTTCTGATTTTTGATTCACGCAGCTGCAGGAAGGTTTCGCGGAACGTAACAAGCGGTTCATTTGCCAGAAGAATATCGGCTGCCTTAAGATCAAGAACTGGTTCTACAGCATCCCAGATGGAATCTGTTCTTACGTAGGCAGAAAAGTCGGAAGGAATTGCATTAAGGCTTTCTGTTTTGTTGAAGGAGCAGAAGCCTATCCAGCCGGCAATTATCAGGATGATTACGAGCAGAAAAATCAATATGCCTTTTAAGAATCGTAAAATGAAGGGCTTTTTCTTTTTAGTTTTATTGTCTGTATTGTTATTTGTGCCTGCAACAGCAACATTTTGTGAATCTGTTTTACTCATACCCTTAATTTTACGTGAAGATGAGCAAAAAAACAATATATTTTATAGAAAGTAAATGAAATAGAAATTCGACAATAGAAATCTTTAATGTTATAATATCCTATCTTTTTTGAGGGTGTTTGAATGAAAAAGTTTATTCCTTTTATTTTTTTGTTTGGATTTGTATTTGCTGCAATTTTAACCGGCTGTCAATCGGAGGCAGATACAAAGCTTGATCAAAATCCACAGAATAATCCTGATGATAAAAAGCCGGAAAATGCAGTTCCTGCAAACGAATATTTCTGGGGAACCTGGGTGCGAATGGATAATGGAACTGAATATGAAGTGCTTGACGGAATCGTAGTACAGGGCGAAGATCGCTATACTATTACAGCTTCAGATGAAAGAACTCTTTCTGTTAATTCTCTTGGAACCTTTGAAAAAGAATCTGACAGCGTAATGGTATGTGACAATATACCATACTTCCGAAAAGGCGGTGCGAATCTTGAATACACAATTAAACTCGTAGGCTTTAAGTCTTCATCCAGACAGGAAGGAACTCAAATTAAAGAAAAATCAGCTCCTATGCAAAATGTGGAAGTAGAGGCAACAGCAGATAATCATCCGGAGTTTGTAAGTAGAGGTATAAGTGATGAAAATGGAGATGTACATTTAACAGCGACTAATGCAAAGGATTCTCAAAATCTAAAAATTCCATACGAAGACGATTTTGTTGTAGTAACAGGTCTTAAAGTACATAATTCCGGCGATTATATGGGTACAGTTGCCCTCGTAGGAAAAGATGATTACAACCTCAAAATTACCGGGACAATTAGCGAAGACCAGAAGGATAATGGGTATTTGTATGGTAACAATGCAAAAACCTATAAAATGGAGGTTACTATCACTAATGTAAGTGAAAATAAAAGTTCTCCATCCAGTTGTTCAATAATGAGTGCCGATAAAAAACTATCAATTAGCATAGCTGATGACACAATAGAAGATCTTGAAGGTATTCCTATTATAACTCTTGTACCTCACGCAACAAAAGATTTTAATCTTGAACTTTCTTATGGAGAGATGAGTGAACCTTATGTAGATACAGGACTTATTGTTACAATTGAAAATCCGTCTACAAATCAGACTTGGGAAGATTATATTCCACTAAGGTTTTTTAAGGGAACAATCCCAATTACAGTTGCAGCAAAAAATCCGGAGAATAACAGTAATGCAGCTTTGAATGGTTTTATAATGTATCCTGATGGTAACAACCAGTTCTTTGCAATCAAGCATAATGATTGTAAGCCTGTATTTGTTCCAACATTCGGAAAAGATAAACCATATAAGCTGGTTTTTAGTGGTGCAACTGTTTCTGCCCAGCTTTCCGACAGTACCGAAATGTATTATACCGTAGAACCTGCTTCTATTAATCCACGACCGGTAATTACTTCGGGGGGTGAAATTGTAAAATACATATCTTTCGGTGGCGACAATCATACAGAAGATACACCTTATATAGTTACACAAGGCTTTGAATCTTATTTGAGCGAAGGAGAAAGAGATTACTACAGTATAGCGGCCGACAGCGATGAATATTATGGTCCAGGTGGTAGTGTTTTTTATTCTGTAAGCTACGAAAATGCAAAGGGAAATGCACCTGATACTATTCTTGCACCAGAGGGCGCAGTTTTAAGTACAATTCAGCTGCCGGAAATGGACTGCAATGGTTATAAGTTCTTAGGTTGGTATTCGGGAACTACGAAGGTAACTCCAGGTGTGTATAAGGTTAGTAATGACGTTACATTTATTGCAAAGTGGCAGATTGAAAGCTATTCTGTTATTTACGAGCTGAACGGTGGAAAAAATAGTGCGGCAAATCCTTCTACTTATACGGTAGAAAGCGAATTGATTACGCTAAAAACACCAATGCGCATAGGCTATGATTTTGACGGCTGGTTTGCTACTGAAACCTTGAGTGGAACAGCTGTAGAAAATATTGGCGGTGGAGCTACGGGTGATTTAAAGCTTTACGCAAAGTGGAAGCCGGTATCGTATACAATTACATATAATCTTGATGGCGGTAAAAATGCGGCTGCAAATCCTGCAAGCTACACAATAGAAAGCAATACGATTGCTTTTGCAGAGCCTGAAAAAAATGGCTTTATCTTTGGTGGCTGGTTTACGGCTGATGATTTTAGCGGAACAAAGCAGACTGAAATTACAAACGGCAGTACAGGAAATAAAACTTACTATGCAAAATGGCTCAAAAAGTGTACGGTAAGCTTTGTAACCGCATACAGCACAGCTCCTGATTCAATAATTGCAGGTGAAGGCGAAAAGCTTACAGCTGAACAGCTTCCAATACTGACTTGTGATGAATATTTCTTTAGCGGCTGGTATGATGGCGAAAGTCGTGCAACAGCAGGAAGTTATACGGTTACAGATAATGTAACTCTTACTGCAAAATGGAGTGATAAATGTAATGTAAGTTATGTAACATTACACGGTACTGTACCACAAGCTTTTGATATTGAAAAAGGAACAACCCTTACTGCTTCAAACCTGCCTGCACTTAAAGAAAGCGGCTGGAAGTTCCTTGGCTGGTATTTAAACAGCAGTTATGATGAAGATAAAAAGGCAAGTGCAGGACAGAGTGTAACAACAAGTATTACACTTTATGCTAAGTGGGAAGAGTATACCGTTACTGATGATGGATTTGTATTTGTTGAAGGTGGAACTGTCGTTGGAAGTGATGATTATAATCAATATTCTACATATACAGGTGCATTCCCAGCAGGAAGGACTGTAACTCTGAGCAGCTTCTATATGTGTGACCACGAAGTTACACAGAAAGAATACGAAACCTACTGTTGTTATACAGATATATCAAATATACCAAGCGCTAGCTACGGAGTAGGTACAAATTACCCTGTCTATTATGTAAGCTGGTATGATGCAATTGTATTCTGCAACCTTAAAAGCATAACAGAAGGACTTACACCTTGTTATGCATTAAGAGGCGAAACCAATCCTAAAAAATGGACGGGAATAAAGAGCAGCAATGGAAAGTACTCCTGTAGTTATACAAGCTCCAACTCAATCTGGGACTCAATAACATGTAATATGACAGCCAACGGTTACAGACTGCCAACAGAAACTGAATGGGAGTATGCAGCTCGAGGTGGGCAGAAAACTTACGGAACAGCAGCTTTTGCTAACTATTTTGCAGGAGCAAGTACAACTAATTATTCAGCTTCTTCAAACAATGATTTGGATTCTGTGGGATGGTACAAATATAACATTTGTAATGACGGAGTTACAGGTTCAGAGGCTAGTAGTGGAAATGAAGGGTATGGTACACACGAAGTAAAGAAAAAATCACCAAATGCATTAGGTTTATACGATATGAGCGGTAACGTATGGGAGTGGTGCTGGGACTGGTATAGTAGTAGTGTTGGCAGCGGTATTGTGAATGATCCTTGTGGTGCTTCGTCGGGTTCCTACCGTGTACGGCGTGGTGGTTGCTGGGGTGACATCGCCTGCAACAGTTCTGTTTCTTGCCGGAGCTTACTCTTCACGTATCACCGCGGCATCTACTATGGTTTCCGGTTAGTTCGTACATCTGTTTATACAATAACCTATGAATCAAACTATGGAAATACACCACGAGAAATTGGAATTCGTGATACTATAACATCAGAACAATTGCCACAGTTAAGTGCAGAAGGTTGTATCTTCAAAGGCTGGTACGATGGAGATAATTTAGTAACTGAAGGATATGAGATTATTGGAGATATTACCCTAACTGCAAAATGGGAGTTTGAAAACTACAGTATTAATTACTATCTGAATGGTGGAAAAAGGACTCCAGATTTTCCTGTAACATATACTATAGAGCAGGGAGCTAATCTTATGGAACCGACTTATTCTGGAAAAACGTTTGCAGGCTGGTTCCTTGATTCAAACTTTACTACTAAAATCACGAAAATTGAACCGGGTACAACAGGTGATATAACACTATATGCACGGTGGGGTGAAGCCGGTACAGTTACTGTTACATTCCCAGAATACAACGATATCACGATGACATATACGGAAAACGGTAATTACATTACCTTTACAGGACCAGAAGATTATGTAAGTTATGAATGGCAGATAGATGGTTCAAAAATGCTTTCAAATAAAAATACTCTGACTGTTGATATTTCAAACTGGAGTAGTGGAAGGCATATAATAATTCTGACGGTTGAGAAAAATGGCTCTAAGAGAAATGCAACCGTTACAATCACTAAATAGAGGAGGGAGATGAAATGAAATCATTTAAGAATATAGCATTAACAGTAAGTGTATTTGTTTTACTATCTCTTACTTCAATAGCATGTAAAGATTCATTTTCAATTCCTTCTTCTGAGAAATCAGCAGAGTCAAAAGGATATTTATGTATAAAGCTTGAAGATAATAGTTCTCTGGAAGAAACTGGTTCAATAAATGAATCTACCAGAACTGTTTTGCCTGTTGATAAAGTTACAGATTTAAAAGATTTTGTGCTTTATATGTATTGTTCTGCTGATGGTTCAACAAATACTTATAATTTTGCAGATTATGACAGCCTTATTTCAAGTAAAATAGGTGTTGAACCAGGATACTGGCAATTTAAGCTTTCTACTGGAGATTTTTCCAGTACTATTTATAAAACTATAGAAAGTGGAAATAACAGTTTAAGTTTTTCTTTAAAATATACGGGGTCTGCTGCTTCAGGTAATGTAGAAGTTTCAATTGAGCTGCCGGATGATCCAAGAATTAAACTTATAAAGCTTGAGCTCTTGAATCAGGCAGAAGATTTGCAATATCGTTTACAGGTACTGAACCTTACACGTGAAAATAATAAAATCAACGCACTGTATTCTGGTAAAAACATTTCTAAAGGCTATTATGTAATTAAATGGAATGTATATGGTGATTCAGCTGGAAAAATCCTCTTAGATAGTAAAAAAGACTTATTGCTTGTTGAAACAGATCTTACAAGTAAAAAAGAAATTGAGTTAGAAAATCCATTAACAATTTATGATATAACCTATAATCTTAATGGCGGTTCGTTTAAAGAAGGTTTTACTCCGCAAAATGCATATTCATCATTGTCTGATTTTGATCTTCCGGGACAAAACATTGTTTCGAGTGAAGGAAAGTTCTTTGAAGGCTGGTATACGACAGCAGCTTTTACAGGAGATAAGCTTTCGTTTGTAAAAGCAGGAACAACGGGAAATCTTACTCTTTATGCGAAATGGAATGATAGTGATATAAAGCTGGTAGAAAAAACAGAAGCTTCAAGTTCATTGGATGATTATTGTTTAATTAATCTGGAACCAAATGATACTGTCGAAGAAATGTGGTATTTTGAACCAGGCTATACTTATTATGGAGTATGGGCAGATTTCCAGAGCAACAATTCTCAAATACTTTCGGATAACGGTTTTGATTCAACAGATGCAAAATTAAATATTTTTTCTGAAAGTAATGATCTGATAGCGTCTGTTGATGATGAAATTTCTTTTGATTTTTCTGTTCCAGAAAAAGGCTTTTATAAAGTAGCTTTAACAAATGTATTTAATAAAACAGGCTACTGTACATTCTACATTTATAAGGTGGGAAAGAATTATTCAATTTCATTTAGAACGAATGGTGGAACTGTTTCATCATCAATAACTCTTCCAACCTCTTATACGTCTGACCAGGAGATATATCTTCCAGAGAATATTTATATTACAAAACCACACTGTTTTTTTACAGGATGGTACGAAACAGAAGAATGTAATACTGTTCCTGTGAAACGCATACCTGTAGGGTCGTATGGAGAAAAGGTTTTCTATGCTGGTTGGGAAAAAGCTCTTGTAAAAATTACTTATGTTACAGACTATGACACTGCTCCTTCGCCTGCATATATAGGTGAAAATGAAAATATAACTGCCGAAAATCTTCCTGAATTAAGCTGTGAAGGTTATAACTTTAAAGGTTGGACCGATGAAGAACTGAATCTTATAGGTTCAGAGCCTTATACTGTATCTGACAATATGACGCTTACAGCTAAATGGATTAAGTTAAATACTGTTTCTTTTGTTTCTGAATATGGAACTACACCTGAACCAATTCAAATTGAAGAAGGAGAAGGTATTACAGCTGCTCAACTAGTACGTCCAGCTTCAACAGGAAAGTATTTTATGGGCTGGTATACAAACAGCAGTTATGAAAGTGACAAAAAGGTAAATATAGGAGATGTTATAAACTCAGATCTTACTCTTTATGCAAAATGGGGAAACAGTTCTGAGGTTGCTGATGGTTTTGTGTTTGTAGAAGGTGGAAAGGTTATTGGTAACAGCAGCTATAATCAGAATTTTACGGGAGTATTCCCTGAAGGAAGAACTGTTACCTTGAGCAGTTTCTATATTAGTGACCATGAGGTTACACAGGGTGAATACGAAAAATACTGTTGTTATTTGTCATCTAAACCAAGCTCAAGTTATGGAGTGGGATCAGATTATCCTGCATATTATGTAAGCTGGTATGATGCAATTGTTTATTGTAATTTAAAAAGTATTGCAGATGGTCTTTCTCCATGTTATTCACTTTCTGGAGAAACAAATCCTGCAAATTGGACTGGCATAAAGAACAGTAATGGAAAATATTGCTGCAGTTATACAAGTTCTAATTCCGCATGGGATTCAATCACCTGTGATATGTCTGCAAATGGTTATAGGCTTCCAACAGAGGCAGAATGGGAGTATGCCGCTCGTGGTGGACAAAAAACTTACGGAACAGCAGCTTTTGCGAATTATTTTGCAGGAGCAAGTACTACAAACTATACAGCTTCGATAAACAGTGACTTGGCGACAGTTGCTTGGTATACAAATAATAGTGGTAATAAAGCACACGAAGTAAAGGAAAAATCTTCAAATGTACTAGGTTTATACGATATGAGCGGAAATGTTTGGGAGTGGTGTTGGGACTGGTATAGCAGTAGTTTACGTGGCGAAACTGTGTCCGACCCTTGTGGAGCTTCGACAGGCGATCGTCGCCTCGACCGTGGCGGTTGCTTGAACTGGGACGCATACAACTGTTCTGTTTCTTGCCGGGACAGCAGCAACCCGTATTTACGCAACAACCGCGGTGGTTTCCGCATTGTAAGTTCAAATCCTACATCATTTTATACATTAACTTATGCTTCAGAAAGAGGGACAATCCCTGCTACACAAAAAGTACGTATAATAACAGATTCTCAATTATCAGTACTTAGTGCAACTGAATGGTCATTTGAAGGCTGGTATTTGGATACATCATTTACACAAAATGCTGCAGCCGGTTATACATTGACAGGACCGGTTACATTACACGCAAAATGGGTATTTATTGGACCAGCACTTACTTCAAATGTAATTAAATTACCATCTGGCACTAATGGTACAGCTGGAACAAATGCAAAGTATGTACAATTCGGTTATTGGCCACAGACTATTAAGGAAAACAGTGTTTCTGTTGATGAAAATATTCGTAAACAACAGGGAATGTTTACATACTATTTTGGAAGTGATGGTAATTGGTATGTAAAATGCAGGGAAAATGCAAATGGAACAAATTATACTTACTCAGATGGTACAGCTGCAGCACAGTTTAATGCAAATAAAACAAAATACTTTAAGGTAGAGCCAATTAAGTGGCGCATACTTACAGAGAATTACAACAATACTGGAAAAGCCTTACTGCTTGCAGAGAATATTTTATCAGGAGACATTCCTTATTATATAGATGGCAATAATAGAACAACTAATTGTCTTATTTATCCAAATAACTATAAGTATTCTACAATTAGAGCCTATTTAAATGGTTGCTATGAAAGCGGTGATCCACAGACAGCAACCTATACTAACAAAGGGTTCCTTCAGTCTGCGTTTACCACTGATGCACAGGCGTTAATAACAGTTACAAGTATAGACAACAGTGCTGCAAGCACAACAGATGGTAATTATATACCTCAGGCATTAAATTGGGTATGTGAAAATACAGAAGATAAAATATTCTTACTTAGCGAAAAGGAAGTTTCTACATCAAGCTATGGTTTTGTTTCAAACGATATTGATGGTTATGGAAGTACACGTGTAAAAGTTGCAACCGATTATGCAAAAGCAAACTATGTATATCAAAGCAAGACTCGCGGATATGGTGGCAACTGGTGGATTCGTTCTCCTCATCGTGATTTAAGCTATGCTGCATGTAGTTTGAATTATTACGGTGGTGACAGCGGTGATGGTGTTACTGTCAAAAATATTGGAGTTGTCCCGGCTTTGACAATCTCATTGCAATAGCGGAAAATAAAAAACTTGAACTAATAGAGTTTTTAGTTTAATTCAGTTGCCAGCTTTTGTACTTCTTCTAAAGGAAGTCCTGTACAACGTGCAACTTTCTCTGGAGAATCACCTTCTTTAAGAAAGTTATTTGCATTTTTAATAGCATTTTCACGTGCGCCTTTTTCAATTCCAGCATTCATGCCATCTTCATAGGCTTCTTCCTGCTTTACGGCAATATCCATTTTATAATCATATTTTGCACAAAGCATGTTAATGACCTCCCGGGATTTACGGTCAAGATAATCAGCCAGAATCCCTTGTGAAATTGCTGTTTCTATTGCCTTTTTGAAAGAGCTTCTTGGAAAACGTATACTGTAGGTATGCTCAACAATCTCAATGAACTGGCAATACTCCTTAAGAATATCACAAGTTCTGCTAATCGGCAACATTTTGGAATCGGAGCAGTTTTTTACCTTTACAACAAGTTCAAGTTTATTGTCGTCTTTTTCGTAAAACGCATCGGAAAGATGGAGCTCCTGTTCGGGTGGTAGCTTGTCTTTTCCAACATAAACTACATAAAAGTCAGGATTCGGAATCTTGTATGATTTTTCGGCATACCGTTTCCGTACAGGAACGATTCCTTCGTAAATCCTTGTAACGTACTCAAGACAGCGGAATGGCATGTTTTCGTTAACAGTGCTCTGGTGTTCCACAAGGACGATGAGCTTACCGTTAATCTCCCAGCTGACATCATTATTGAAAGTTTTGTACAGTGCCTGCTCTATAACCTTACGTTCAAGTTTTACTTCCTCCAACTTATAGTCTGTTTCTGCAAGTGCGTTATACAGTTCAAGAAAGTTTTTCTTTCCATCCCTGTCTGAACCGAATAAATCTGTAAAAACAGAATCCTTGTACTTTCTATTTCTGAAAGCCATATTTTTCCCTCCGGATAATAGTGTTTATTGAGTCAAAAAACTCACACTATAAATATTGCTTTAAAATGAAAAAAACTGCGGGTTTTTGAGAAAAAAGTTGGAAAAAAGTGAAAAAAAAATTGAAAAAGCCTTATTTCCCGTTGAAAGTTGATGTAACTTCCTTTACCGCCTCAAACAGTTCGTTTACAGCGTTGGCACTTGTGTGTGGTCCAAAGCTGAAGCGGACGGAGGTTTCGCGGAGGTCGGGGGAGATGTGCATGGCTTCGAGGACGGGGCGGCCGGCCTTTTTGGAGGAGCAGGCGCTGCCGGTTGAAATGTAGAAGCCTTTTGCATCCAGGGCGCGGAGCATTACGTTGCCGGGGATTTTGTTGAAGGCAGCCTGGACTACATAAGGGGAGAAAAGCTCTTTGTTTTCCAGCCGTGAAGGTGGAATTATTGTACAGCCTTTGAGTGCAGAAATCTTTTCTATAAAGGCATTTGTGGTTTCCTGCTGCTGGATAAAGGCTTTGTAAGTGCTGCTGTTTTTATCATCATCACGGATAAAATAGCGTTCAAGGCACTTTGAAAAAGCAATTGCGCCAAAAACGTTTTCGGTACCGCTTCGGATTCCTTTTTCCTGACCACCGCCACGTAAAAAGGAATCAAGCGGATCTTTTAAATAAAGGATTCCGATTCCCCTGGGACCGCAGATTTTATGCGAGCTGAAGGCGGCGCTGTCAATTCCTTTGTGAGAAACATTAAGCGGAATCTTTCCTGCTGCCTGAACGCAGTCTACATGGAACTTAGGCTTTCGTTTTCCTTCATAATGCTTTACAAGAAGGTCTGCAATTTCGTAAACCGGCTGGATTGAACCTGTTTCATTGTTTACGGCCATTATGCATACAAGCATTGT
>JAEEGK010028902.1_pt1 | contig 11088 bp, 2 predicted proteins | sample 8958771 | NCBI WGS metagenome assembly JAEEGK01 (sample SAMN16246547, study PRJNA631951) | gut metagenome | biome: gut microbiome; feature: rumen; material: SC-attached | host: Bos | place: Iran: Karaj | collected 2018-10 | reverse complement strand
AATTATATTTTTTTCTTTTTGATTAAGTTGAAATAAAGTATATTCTTTTATATAATTAATAATTAATTCCTTATCATCAATTATATTATTGCTACTAAAAAGTTTAACTAATGCATTATTTAAATGAGAACAAATTGTTATATCTAAATTATTATTTAATTGAATATTTGAAAGTATTTTTATTATTGTTATTTCTTCATTTTTTTTCAATATTTCATATTTATCATATATTAAATTTTTAATATAAATAGCAATTGACTTTTTTAGTTGATCATTTATTATTTTTGAGTCCATTGTTAAACATACAATTACTTCTTGAATAAAGGATACTGGGTTTTCAGAATACTTTTTTAAAGTTTTTTCAGCGTTTTTTCTTATTTCATTATCATTACATGAAAATGTATTTTGCAAAAGAATTAATATTTGTTTTAATTTATCATTAAATTGAATTTGAGACATATTTAAATTTGTTAAAAAAAATAATTTTTAAATTTATATTATATTGATTATATTTAAATCCAAATAAAATAAAATAATAATTTTTTATACTTTATTATTTAATATAAATTTTAAATTATATTATGTTATTTATTTCAAAAATGAAATTAAATTTAACTTTAAAATTTATTTTTTAATTTATAATATCATAGATTGCTTTTATATAAATTAAAAAAAAAGAAAAATTAATTAATGTAATTCAATTTTAAAATATAATTGAATCTTTTTTAAAAATATAATGAATAATTATAAAATTTCTGAAACTAAATAAAAAAACTTTAAAATTGTAAATTAAAATAAAATAAAATATATTTTAAAAATTCTAAAACAATTTTCACTTTATAAATAATGATAATTAAAAAATAGAACAAAATTATATTTATTTATATTTTTCAATTGTTTAACTAATATAATGATAAATTGTAATTAAAAAATTCACAATATTAAAAATTGTATTTTTAGTTATAAACTAATCTAAGAATATTTAATTAAATAAAGTTAGTTATTTATATATTAAAGATTGTAAATAATTTAGATATATATATTCCTTATTATTCTATCAATAAAAAAATTGAAAATAAAAATTTAAAATTGATAAAATTATTAAATATGAAAAAAATAAAAAATTAAAATGAAAAAAGAATATTTCTAATATTTATATATAGTATTAAATTCTTAAAATATTAAATTTTTTAAAAATATTGATGAATATATCTAACAAAAAATTAATAACAATTAATTTAACATTAATAAATTTAAATTAAAATATTCTATTTTTATTAATTATTTACTATTTACTCTTTTATTTAAGACATGTTTAAATTAATTTTTTTATTTATTTTTAATTTACTATATTCATTATTTTCTTATTAAAAATTTTGGAAAAACTATATAAAAATAAAGTAACAAATGGACAAAAATAATTCCACATCACAAAGTTTAGGAAATTCATTTAAATTTTTATTAAGACCAAATCAATCATCATTTATAAAAAAAAGAAATCCAGAGTTTTTAACAATAATGGAAAATAACAATAGAAGAATATCAACAAAAATAGATGTTGATGTTGAAGAAAGACAACAAATGTCAAATGCATTAAAAAATATATTAGAGTCAAAATGTACAGCAGCAACTTTTGGAAATGATGAAATAAGACAAGAATGTTATTTTTGTGATAAATGTGATCCAAAACATTTATTAAAATTTTGTGAAAATTGTTTTCTTGAATGTCATTTCAAATGTCATTCATTAAATGTTGATAAAAATATTTATAAAGGTGAAAATGTTACTTTTGTTTGTGATTGTTTTAAAAAATTAAATCATATTTTACCAAAAGATTTAGAAAAAAAACTTAATTCTTGTATTATGAAAATATTAGATCATATTATTATTCCTAATAAATACTTTTATTGTGGAAATGAAAATCAACTTTTATGTTCTTTTTGTTATTTTATTTGTCATGGGGATTGTCATAATAAAAAAATTTTTAATAATATTAAAGAAATTAATGGTTTGTCTATTAATAATTTTAATACTTGTTATTGTAGACATGTTAATCATTCTGATAATAATGAATTTTTATTATGTTTAAATTTTAAAGAATATCAAAAAGAATTAGGAATTAGATTTTTACCTTTACAATTTTTAAATTTATGTTTTCAAGTTGACAATATTTTTAAAACTTTTACACAAGCTTTAATTAAAGATTATCATAATAAAATAGAGTTTAAAAATAAAATTAATATTTGCTTTCCTCTTTTAAATAATATTTGCTTTTTAATGAATAGAAGGTTAAAGTATTCTTTTTATAATGATAAAATTTTAAATATTTTCAGTTATGAAAGATTAAGTAAATTGATAAGAGATTGTTCTGTTGATTCTGTTGAAGAAATTAAATTTAAATTTGCATTAATTCATATTTGTCTTTTTATTCATTTAAAAAGATTATTTAATCAATTTGGTAAATGTTTAATTTCAAGTAATTATATATCAGGAAGTATAATGCAAAGGTTATTTTTTAGGCAAAAATTAAATAAATTATTAGAAAATAAAAACAATTCAGAATTAAAATTTAAAATAGAAGATAATAAAAATTTACTTTTTGAAAATTTATTCCCTTCTCTACTAGAAATAGTAAAAAAACCTTTTTATTCATTAATATTATTTCGAAATGAAATTATTCGTTTTTTTAAATATTTATGTTTTCTAATTAAAAAAAATATTTTTACAATGAATCAACTAAAAAAAATAATAAATTACTTAAATTTACTTCATGATAAAATGACATTTGAAATTAATTTTGATGATGAAATCCAAGCAACATGTTGGATTGTTCCACTTTCACTATTATCAGAAATTTTTGTTTTATTAACAATTGAATATAATGATTTAGTAGTTGAAGATTTATTATTACATAATAATAAAAATACTTTAACAAATGGTTATTTTGTTCATTATCAAAATCAATATGGTCAAAAATTAATTAGAATGATTTTAAGAGCGAATACTCTTATTAGAAAACATATTCAATTATTACATAATACTGAAGGAAGAAGATTTACTTTTGTTTTATCTAAAAAATCTATTTCACTTATAAAAGGTGAAATTGAGGAAGAAAATTTTAATTTAAATCCTAATGTTATGACTTTAAAAAAACCTTCTGTTGGTATTATTTTAGATAAATATATTCAATTTTACACTGAGTCTATTAAATTATTTACTTTAGGAAATAATGTTTATATTGAGGAAATTAAAAAACTTTCTAACTCTGATATTGAATCTTATTTAATTATGGATAATAAGGATTATCATTTTATTACTAATAATAATATTTTTGGAGAATTCAAAAATAATTTACAAAAGATAATAGGATTGTTTTTTTTAAATTTTAAATCAGGAGAACAATTATATAAAATTGAAAAAAAAGTACATTCTTTAATTGACGGTTTAATAAATAAAATAATTCAAAATAATGAAGATGATGAATTAAACTCTTTAAATATGACAAATAAAAGTAATTATAGTAATAATGAAGATGATATTTATAATTATGATTTTTATGCAGGAACAAAGAAAGAAAAATATAAAGATTATATTCAAAGTGTACTTGAATTTAATATTGATAATAATCCTGAATTTTTTATAAAAATATATAATAAATTTAATGAACATGAAAATGAAATAATTTTATCAAATTTAGATGAAACAATAACAAATTTATTTCTATTTTTTTCAGGTCATAAAGTTAAAATAATGTCATTTCAACTTTTTAGTAAATTAATATCATTATTAACATTATTTTTTATGTCAAAAAAAACAATAAATCATTTTATAATAGGTAACAATTTAAAAAAAATAAACAAATTCTTTCATGAATATTGTATAACAATAAAAAACTTAAGAAATTATCGTAAATCTCAATTACGTTTCATAAGGAAATTATTAGAATTTTGTCAATTAATGTGTGAGGGAATATTAACATATGCAATTAATTTAAAAGAACATGCTTTTCTTCCAAATTTACAAAATTATCTTTTATATGAACATTTATCAGAATTTAGAAAAATTTTAGAATTTGAAAATAATGAATCAGAAGATAGTGAATATATTAGTAGTGAATATAGTAAAACTGAAAATGAGAATTCTGTTATATCTTTTACTGATGTTAATAATATTTCTAATCATTCTTATATTCCTGATATGATTTTAGAATTTAAAATTCAATTAAATATAATTATGAAAATTTTCCTAAATTTAAATAAATTTTATGATTCTGAAGATTTTATTAATATGAAAAATAAATTTTTAGAATTGTATCATGATTTCTTTGATGATTCATTATTTTATAAATATTATGCTTTTCAAAATAATAAAAAATTTTATAAAAAGAAAACTAGTTTGAAAATAGTTGTTGAGGATAATTCAAAAAAGAAAAAAAATTCTTTTATAAAAAAAGCTTCTATTGAAATTGTAGATGAAAATTTATTTGAACATGATAATAAAATAGACATAACATTATTATTAACATTTTTTGAATTATATTCTCAAGATACATATTTTTTAGATCATGAAAAATATGAATTATTAATTGATATTTCTAAATTTTATACAAGACCAGGTTTAAAAAAAGAAACAAGAATATATGAATTTTTTGAAAATAATAATTTACATTTAAATAAAAAATATTATATTTTAAGATTCTTGAGAACAATATGTTTTATCGAAAAAAAAAAATCTGAACATATTAAAGAAATAAGAAAATCATTATCAAGTGATGATTATATTAAAATGATAGCTACAAGTTCATATAATGTTAAATTTCCTCATATTAATTTTTCAAATATTAATGTTGGTCGTATTTCTAAAGAAATGAAATTAGAATATGAATTTCAATATTCAAAATTAACTAATATAATGTTGTTAATGAAATTATATGTTCATGAATTAAAAAATATAAATGAATTATTTAATGATAAATATGGATTAATTATTAAAAAAAAATATTTAACTGAAATTGTAATTGGGACAAAAATTATTGCTGATTTTTTTAAATATGAAAAAGATATTTGGAATAAACCAATTATAGATTTTTATCAATTAACAATTGAATTTATTCAAAAAATAGGTATAATCATTAATTTAATAAATAATGAAAATAAGGAAGAGATAAATTTATTTAATACAATTTTATTCGATGTTTTAACATCACAAGATTTTGATATTTTTAATACTCAAATATTATATAAATATCTTTCAGAAGGGATTGAAAGAATTTTTGATAAAACTAATATAAATAAAAAAATAAGTTTAGTACATTTTTTAGATGTATTTGATAATATGCAAGAAGTAAATTTTATACCTGATTCACTTATTGAAGATTATGATTATGAATATTTTTATGAAGGAAAAAATTACAAAAATAAAAAAAATGATAATAAAACAATAAAAGATTTAATATTAAAAAGATATAAAGAGCAATTTACAGATATTCAATTAAATAATATATTAATAGTCTTAAGAGGAATTTCAAATGATAAAACAAAATTAAATTATAGAAAAATAATGGTTGATTTTTTTAAAGTATGTATTCATAGAGGAATGGATGATAAAATGTTTAGAGATTTACTTTTAGTAACAACAAAATTATTATTTTATGATACAATAGAAACAAAAAAATTTCTTTTATCACTTGACATAACTAAATTATTTCAAGCAATGAAAACATTATTAAATAGAACAAATTATCACATAAGAATATCACGTAAAAATTATTTTGTGACAAAAAGAACATTAGAAATAATGAATCAATCAAAATTAGCATTACAATTTCTTCAATTATTAGGAAAAAGTTACAGTTCAAATTTTTGGAATTTAATATTTACTCAAGTATCAAAAAATGATAATACTACAATTTTTCAAGAAGTTGTAAATACACTTCAATCAAGTATTATGTTATGTGATTGTTTTAGTGAAACTGATGCAGAAATGCCTAATGATATTTTAATTATTTTAATTGCTAATTCTTTAGACTTTATCAAAGAATTTATTATTACTGGAAAAGAACATGCTTTTATTGTTGAAAATGCAATTAATCAACTTTTATTTAAAGGACCTATGTTAATTAAATTAATGAAAACAAGATTAAATCATATTGCTAATCCATTTAGTAATAGACTTAAAATATTAAATTTTATTAAATGGAAAGTTATTGTTTTATTAATTGCTTATATGAATAATGGACAAAAAAATAAAACTTTGAAAAAATTAAATAAACATCAATTTTCTTCTGTTGAAATATTTGAGGAAATTATATATTCATTTTCTATTCTTTTAAAAAGATTAGAAATACAAAATTTAAAAGAATATAATAGATTAATGAATACAAATAAAGTTGATGATTTTGTTGATAATTTAATAAGAATCTATTCTCAAGAACCAAATTTCAGAAATACTTTAATTTTAAAAAATTGTAATTTTATGTTTATTTTACTTAGAATATTAGAAGAAAAATATAATCAAAAATCTTTATATAATATTTATCATTCAAAAGATAATGATAATGAAAATATAAATCAAAATATTATTGATACTTTAATACAAGATAAAAATGATTGGACAATTCATAGTTTAAATGCTTATAGAATTTATAGATTTTTAAATAAAATTATTTTAGGAGTTGAAGTTGATGTTAAAATATTTACAAATGAAGAAAAAGAAGAAGAAAAAAAAAATTCTTTTGATAGTGATCAATTTGAAGAATCAGAATTAATTAATGATGAAAATAGTCAAAATTTGAATATTGAAAATATTTTCTCTATTTCTAAATCACAATTAATATTTTTTGTAAGACCATATTTATCTTTTTTTATTTCAAAAGAATCAATGAGAATGTTTACTGAAGAAGTAAATAGAGATACTGCAATGGGAAAATATTCAGGTTTAACTTTTGCTTCTGATTTTTTTTTATTTGATATGATTGTAAATAAAAAATTTATTATGAGCTCTGAAATAAATAAATTTTTCTGCGATTTAAATTTTAAAAATTTTGAAAAAATAAATTATTTATTAATAATAATTCAAAATGTGCTTTTAATTCAAAGAACATATAAAGGACCAAATAATAGTAATTATGATGTTAAAGATACAAATAATTTCTTTAAATTAAAAATTCAACATGAAATAATTGCAATTATTCAATTAATTTATTCAATTTTTGTTTTAATAATATGGATGAGATATAAATTTATAATTTCATATGAAAAAAATTTATTGATATATACAAATCATACTTTTGTTTTTAGACAAAAAAGAGATAGAGGACAAAAAAGAGCTTCAAAAGATTTATTAGATTTTTTTCAAAATGATAAACTAAATATTTTTGAATTAATTAGAAATAGTTTAAATCATGTTCGTTTACTAACAAGATTATATGTTTCAATAGTACAATCAATATGTGTAAATAGAGAAATTTGTATTTTTTTATATTCATTTATTCTAGTAATTTTATATTTAACAACAGGTATAGAATTTTTTTTAGTACTTCCTGTATTTTTTCTATGTAATATTTCACCAGTTGCTTATTCAATTTATAGAGCAATTACAAGTAGATTTTATTCAATGACACTTTTATTATTAATGACATATTTATTAACATATATTTTAACTTGGTTTTGTTATTTTTTTCTTTATAAAAACTTTGTTTTTAATGATATTTTCGATTATAAAACTGGAAATAATAGAAAAGAAGCTTTTTGTAGTTCAATTATACAATGTTTTTTATTTTATTTAGATTATGGTATTAGAACTCAATTTGGTATTGGAGATACATTAAAAAAAATTTCATATAAAAAAGATGTTGATTCTTTTCTTCAGAGATGGATTCAAGATTTAATAAATTATTTTTTAACTATTGAAGTTATGAGATTTTTATTTCTTGGTGTTATTACTGAAGTTTTTGCTAAATTAAGAAATAAAACTTATGAAGTTGAATATGATAAAAAAAATATTTGTTTTATTTGTCAAATTTCTAGAGATAAATGTCTTGAAAAAAATATTGATTTTGATGAACATATTCAACATAAACATTTTCTTTGGAATTATGTTTATTTTTTAATTTATCTTCATTTAAATAATTCTACTGATTTTAGCTTAGTTGAAAAAGGAGTATGGGATAAAATTGGTAAACAAGATTTTTCATGGATTCCTAAATATGATAAAGAAAAATAATAAAAATATTTTTGTTTGCAAAATAATAATTTATTAATTACTATTTTAATTTTAATTACAAAATGAATGTAAATAAATATTTAATGTATAATAAATATAAATTGTAAAATTTGAAGAAAATGATTTTTAAATAAATAATAATATTTTTAAATAATTATTTATAAATTTTTCTAACTATTATTATTAATATTTGGTATATTATTAATATTATTTTATCAAAATCATTTATTTCATTACCTTTATTTTATTTATTATCAATATCATTATTATCTTTATTTTCTTAATTTTATCCATTTTCAATCTCAATATTTTCATCGTTATCATTTTCATCAATACCTTTAATTTCAACATTAATATCATTATCAATATTATTTGATTCTAAATTTTTAATTAAAGAAAGTCTAATATTATTTGAGTCATTTTCACCTCTAGATTCATTATTATTATTATTATATTTGTTTTTATTATTTTGATTACTATTATCAATCATATTTAAATAATCTCCATCTGCATTTTTTTGCTTATTTATTATATATTCTAAATCAATAGACTCTTCTTTAATTGATTTATAAATAATATAAAAAGGATAATACAAATATAAACAATAAATAATATTTAGGAAACAAAGAAAAGTATTGGAACCTTTATAAAGATTATAATTAATAATATCTGATATTATTGTAAAAATATTACAAAATGAAATAACAAATATTAAAGTTAAACTAGAAATACAACAACCACAAACAATAAGATAAAAAATAAAATTTGTAATTGTATAAGTTAATGAAGAAAATATATTCAAAACAATTATCAGAGTATTATGATTATAATTTTGAAACGCCAAAAAAAGTAAATAATAAGGAGCAATGAATGATATTGATAATAAACATAACCCAAAAATTATACCTGTCACTTTATTTATAATATGATCACAATCACACGCTCCAGAAAATAGTCTTGATTTTTCATATCCAAAATAATCAAATTTAATTCCTAATTTTTGTAAAAATGTGAATTGTGAATATGTTTTTTTAAAACTTATCATTTTATTTTAATGAGAATTTCTATTTTTTTTTATTTATAACAAAATGATTTATTTTAAAATCTAAATATAAAATTATTAATTATGAATATAATTGAAATTATGAAAAATAATCAATTTTTAAAAAATAAAATTTAAAAATATAACACAAAATATAAAAAGATTTATTCGAAATATTTGGGCATTAGATAAAGTACTTACTTTTGAACGTCACTATATTTTTTTTAATATAATTAAATTTATAAATTTTATTATTTTCTAATTATAAATATTTATGTATTGAAAAACTACTATTCAATAATAAAAATATATAATCATATTTGTTTTTTAATATTAAAATTAATTTTTTTTGGCCCAACTTTACTGATGACTATTTTTGGTTTATTTACATACAACTTTTATTCTAATTATTATTTATATTTTTACAGTATTGAAGAGTAAATTCAGCTAATTTTATTTAATTCAATAACATAATTATAATATAATTAATTTAGGGAAATGTATTAATTAAATAATAATATTTAAAAATTAAATTTAGAAAGAATTTTTCATATAATAAAAACTTATATGAATTAATTTTATTTAAAAATTTTTAAAAATTCTTTTTATCTATAATCCATTTATTTTTCCCTTTTTAAAAAAATTGATAAATAAAATTATTTAAACATCGTTTTGAAAATCCATTCCATTTTCATTTGGTGTAACAGTTTTCATTCCACTTCCTCTCATTGGCATTCCCCTTCTTATTAATTGCATTACTTGACCTCTTCCTCTTAATGGAGTTCCTCCTCTTCCACTTAAAGGAGTACTTGAATTTGGTCTTATTATATTTTGATTATTATTATTATTTTGATTATTTTGATTATTTTGAGGAATTTGAATATTTCTCATATTTGAATTAGTATTATTCATATTATTATTTGGTGTATTTCCAAAATTTGGTGTTTTATATAAATTATTTTCTGGTTTATTTACTTGATTACTATTCATATTATCATTTCTATTAATATTATTATTATTTAAATAATTATAATTTATACCTAAATTAGAAGAAAAATTAATCATTTGCAATAAATCTTGTTTTCTTCTTTCTTGTTCGGAATCTAATTCAATATTGTTATTAATTTGTGAATTTTTAATATTTATATTATTTTCATTATTATTTATATTAGAAGGAAAATCCAACCCATTTATATTTATGCTTTCTTCAATTGTAAATTTATTTTTATTTTGATTATTATTCATTATCATATTAATTTGATTATTATTTTTATTATCATTATGATTACTAATAATTTCATCTTGATTATTTATTTCATTCTCATCCATCTTAGATATTAATTTATTTTCATTATTTTTATTGAAATGAAATTGGAAATAATTTATATTTTTATTTGAATTAAAGTTTAAACCGCTTGATTTAGGTGTTTTATAAATGTCTTTTATAAACTCTTGCTTAAAATTATATTTAGGCCTATTATCATTCATATTAATATTAATATTATAATTACTACTATTAGTTATTGAATTTCTATTACTTTTATTAATAAAAATATTACTACTATTGAAAGAATTTTTATTACTATTATTAGTTAAAGATATATTATTATTTATTTGATAATTATTATTATTTTCATTTTTTGTGTAATTAAGATTTTTTTGTTCTTTCTGTTTATTATTACTTATACTAAAATTATGATTATTTTGCTTATTATTATTATTATCATTAAGTAATCCTTTCAATAAATCATTTTTAATTGATTCATCTTTAATTATAGGTTTTTGAGCATTATTTGAATAATCATTAAAATTAGTTACATTTA